>BNJU01002112.1_pt1 | contig 143228 bp, 169 predicted proteins | sample 8539281 | NCBI WGS metagenome assembly BNJU01 (sample SAMD00202456, study PRJDB9452) | human saliva metagenome | isolation source: human saliva | place: Japan
ATGCGTTTTTAACATTGTAAGCGCACACATGGACTAAATATGAAATTATTGGGTTCTTCTGATGTATACTGTGATAAAGACGCTACACAATTGAAGAGAAGCGATGCCTCTTTTATATGAGACAATTTTATTTTTAATTTTGCTGTCACTTTTAACACTTCGTGAATTCAACAAGCAAGTGCAAATTTACTTAATTAGTTTGTAAAAGCAGTCCTGTGGTGTTTTAAAATCTAATTTCTTTCTTGGCCTCATGTTAATTTTCTTTGAATACTTCGTGATTTGTTGCTGGCTGATATGCTCAAAGGTTTCTTTTTTGGCACGTATTGCCTAATTAGTCCGTTAGCATTTTTCTATAGTGCCTTTCTGCCATGAAGCGTATGGGTCAGCAAAATATATGGTAACACTAAGGCTTTTTGGCTATCATTTCATGACAAGCGAATTCTGTACCATTGTCAGTTGTAATAGACTTGATATGGTCTTTGAAAGGAGACAGTAAGTGTATTACAGTTCATTGCCAGTTCTTTGGCATTTTTCCCTTCTTAAGTTTTTCTCATAAACAGCATGTTTGTACTACGCTCTATCAGTGTTACGATGGCACTATGGTTTCCTCTTCCAACAATCGTGTCCATCTCAGAAGTCCCCAAAGCGTTTGCCGTCAGCTTCAGTAGGTCTCTCACTGATGCTTGTTCTGTTGGGTATGGATATGCGTTTGCCACCAACAGGCCTGGTACGATGCTTAAGCTTGTGACGACAGTGTTTATATAATGTTCCCCCTTCTGCCTTATCCTTACGTATCATACGATATATGGTCTCATAGCATATACTTGCCGTCCTTGGCCAATACACCGGATATTTGTTACGGAGACCATTGCTCAGTAATAAGAAGGCACTTCGCCTCTTCCATGACATCCTTGTCGACTGAACGATTGCCTGGCTTTCTGCGCCTTGTTTGTACTGCATTTGCTTGGGCAGTTTCCCAATTATAGTGTCTTCTGACTCCACTATTACGTCTTATTTCACGAGACACTGTACTTGCACTTACATTTATCGCCTTGGCAATATCTTTTTGTTTCGTTCTATTTTGGAGTAGCACAGAAATTGTGTACCTTTGCTCCGAGGTTAATTGTTTGTACATTGCAATGCAAAATTAATTAATCTTTTGGGAGACAGAGGTCTCCCTTTCTTATTTTATGCATTGCTTGTTGATTTTTCTTCTCATGGGGCTTCTCGCCCCCAAACCCCTCAGTGTTTTCAGGTATAGATTATTAAAGCTACACCAGCACTTGGGATTGCAGTTCTATGTTGAACTTGCGCTTTGTGTAATACTGCTGTAAATGAATAAGTTATATTCTTGAAATGGCTGAAAGGAGTGACAGGAAAATTATTTTTGGGAGAATTGCTTTTACTATCAACTTCTCTTATTTTATATTTAGTGATAAGAGGAAAGAGATAATGACAACGTAGAAATCAAATCATTTAATGACTATACAGAAATCTAAGGGTTTGTAGTGAATCCGTTGTGGGAAACATCAGTCGTATATCGGATGTCTCAAATATAAGTGTAAGCTAAAAAGGATTCATACAAATACTATACATGACTTATCATTGCATGTATTATATTTATGTCTTTCCTATATAAATACCTCCTATTATAATAGAGGTATTTAGTTGTTTTTCAATCTATTCTGTATATTTTGTTTCAACCTGAATCTCTAAGTTGGCAACTCATATTGCAAACTTAGAGATTTAGATTAAGGGCTATGACTTTTTGTTATTCAGTCAAAAACGATATTTATTAATTTCTTTAAAAGCCATTCAAGAACGAGCGGGTATCCATTCGTTTCTTACCAGTTAACTGAATGTCAAGAAGTTCTAAAAAGATAATCGCCTGTATTAACATAAAGATGAGTTTTCTCAACTACAAATGATCCAGGTTCTCCGGTAGTAGGCAGGTGAGTTTTTGCTACCTTGTAAACTTTCATTACTAAAGGTTTTACCTTATTGTCCTCAATAGGGTAGAGGGTGCTCCAAGTACCTGGATAAGGGCTGAGTCCACGCACAAAGTCGTAGATCTTCTTAGCTGGCTGGTCCCAATTAATTTCACAGGTCTCTTTGAATATCTTTGGCGCAAGCTGAAGTTCAGCTTCCTCACATGATTGAGGAGCGCTAATGTTATTAAGAATTGTTGAGAAGTCAGGATTAGTCAAATTGTCCTGTGGTAATTTAGATGCTATGAGATCGATAGTTTCCATAGCAATCTTTGCCCCTAAATACATCAAGCCATCATAGACATATTCAACATCTGCTGTATCAGGGATAGCAAATGGCTTTTGAAGGATAATGCGACCTGTATCAATGTCTTTATCAAGGAAAAAAGTCGTCACGCCCGTCTCTGTCTCACCATTGATAACTGCCCAGTTGATAGGGGCTGCACCACGATACTGTGGAAGTAAGGCTGCATGTACATTAAACGTACCGAGACGAGGCATACTCCACACAATCTCTGGTAACATACGAAAGGCTACAACCACCTGTATGTCAGCTTTATAAGAGCGCAATTCTTCTATGAAATCAGCATCCTTCATTTTGACAGGCTGCAGAACATGCAAATTATGCTCAAGTGCAAATAGTTTTACAGGTGATGGCTGCAACTGTTCTTGATGTCGTCCAACAGGTTTATCTGGCTGTGTAACTACTAGCAACAACATTATATCCATTCTCAACTCAATGCTTTTCAACGACTCCACAGCAAACTCTGGAGTACCCATGAAAACAATACGTATATTTTTCTTTTCTCATTATCTTTGGGAATTAAACAAGAGGGTGAGATTATAAGTATAGAGACAGCAGATATCTGTTTTATTCTGCACTAAAGTCAGCAACAAAACTGACGATACATACTATAAAGGCGAGCCCGAGAGATATAACCAACCAATTGGCTATCAACATTCACAACAGGTAAATACTGTGCACCCTGTATGTTCAAATGTCTTCATCACATCTTCCATTGGGTCGTTGACGCCCAGCATCGCTGCTGGTGGTGACATCAACTGATTCACATGGAAACGATGGTAAAGCTCAGTGCGGAAGATAATATGTCGTAGTTTATTAATATCAATCTCACCCAATAACTTACCTGACTCATCAAGTACAGGGATATAATCATTACGACTGGCACTGATAGCATGAATAAGTTTTCCCATTTCCATATCTGGTCCAACCGATGTAAACTCGTGGTCAATAATCTTATCCATACTCATCAAAGTAAGGATAGACTTGTCTGTATGATGTGTGAGAAGTTTGCCTTGTTTTGCCAAACGTACAGCATAAATACTATGATGTTCAAATATATTTATCGTAAGATAAGAACTGATAGTCACGATAATCAATGGGATGAAGAGTTGATAACCGCCTGTTAGTTCTGCTATCAGGAAGATACCCGTCAAAGGTGCATGCATCACAGCAGACATCACTGCTGCCATGCCATAGAGCGTAAAGTTCTTCTCTGGGATATAAACACCAAGTTGCTGCATATTCCAAAAACGAGCAAAGAAGAAACCACCAAAACCACCGATAAACAAGGAAGGCGCAAAAGTACCACCACAACCACCTGCACCATTTGTTGCACTGGTTGCGAAGACTTTCGTCATGACAACTAAGCCCACATAAAGCAGGAGGAAATTTGACTTTTCAGCAAACATAGAACCACTCATGATTTGCATCCAGTCGGCTTCGGTCTTTCCTTCAATAAACAATCTCAAACTATCATAACCTTCACCATAGAGTGATGGGAAGAGGAAAATAAGTGGAGAAAGCACCAAGCCACCCACAAGAAGTTTCAGATAAGGCTTAGAAGAGAGCTTCCCATAACCATTCTCACACCATGACATTAAGCGCATGAAATAGAGTGATACAAAACCGCAAAGCAATACCTAATAAAATAGTCGGCGGTACGCGATCAAGCCCCAGATGTTATCCATTTGGAAATGAAACATTGATGAACCACCTGTGAAGAAATAAGAGAAGCACGTTGCCGTCACTGATGCAATCAATATTGGTAAAAAGAGAAGCCATGGTCAAGTCGACCATCAATACTTCCAAGGTGAATACCAATCCTGCTATTGGAGCCTTAAAAATACCAGATACAGCCGCCGTTGCACCACAACCCACAAGAAGCATGAGTGTGCGATTATCTAAAATTGAAGATACGCCCAAGATTACTACCTAGTAGCTGAACCCGTCAATACAATAGGTGCCTCTGCTCCCCACTGAACCTCCAAAGCCTATGGTGATAGCAGAAGCAACAATAGACGACCAAGTATTATGGGCTTTCAATCGAGATTGTTTCGTAGAAATAGCATAGAGAACACGCGTAATACCATGTGAGATATTATCACGTACAACATACTTAACAAATAGACTTGTTAGCCAAATACCAACAATTGGATAGATAAGATAAAGCCAGTTAATCGTTGCAATATTGAAACCAGAGGTTACCAATTCTTCTATCAACTTGATTATAAAGTGAAGAATATATGCCGCTAATGAAGCAAGAAGACCAATAGCAAAAGCCAATACTAAGACTAACTCACGATTGGATACATGATTCTTCCGCCAATTATCAAGTCGAGAAATAACCCCCTGATCCCTGATACTTTCATCTAACTATTCAATTATTTCCTTATAACTTTTACTTCGCCATCAGCAGCTAATTTGATGATGCTGGATGGAGTATGTGGTTTATGTTCCTGACGTCTTGACTCACAAACATAGTCGACACCATCAAGAATCTCCTGTGAAATGTCACAGTAATTCTGTGCAGCAGGTTCACCACTGACGTTTGCAGAAGTGCTTACAATAGCCTTCTGGAATCGATAGCATAATTCATGCGAGAAAGGCTCCTTTGTTATGCGAATACCGATAGAACCATCTTCTGCAATAAGATTTGGAGCAAGATTGACAGCACCATCAAGAATCAATGTTGTTGGTTTCTCAACAGCTTCTATTAACTGCCAAGCAACATCAGGGAACATTGCGAACATAACGCTGAAGTCGATTGTCAGAATCAACCAAGCAAATGAGGGCCTTTGAATCGTCTCTGCGTTTCAACGCATATACCTTTGCTATCAGCTTCTGCATTGGTAGCATCACAACCTATACCCCACACAGTGTCAGTTGGGTAAAGGATGATACCTCCCTTTCTCATTACTTCAATCGCTTTCTTGATGTCGTCTTCCTGTTTCATCTTCTGTTGTTGTTTTTCTTTCTAAGTATTATAAGTACTCGCAAAGTTAGATTAAAAACGAGAACACAAAGAAAAACTATAAAAAGAAAGGCTACAAAGAGTTTTACTGTCTGATATACCTCTCAAATGCAGAATCTTCCATATACTTGCTTTTGACTGAACAATTCTATCTTAATAACAAGTTGCCTCTTGCTTATCAATATTTAATAATGTATTCTACACTCAGCACCATTGGTGCTAAGCCTCAACACAATATGTGCGGAGCCTCAACACATAGACAGAATATGTGAATAAAGATTTATTATTGGCATTATTATTATTCCGCACACTTATGAGTAATTTATTTGCCAACGGCTATCTGTTAGCATTTATATTGTGCACAGATATCATACAAAAAGAAAAATCACATAAGGTTAGTAATTTTTGATAAAAATGTAATAGGGACAAACAACCTCATAAGTCAGTTCTTTTTATTATAAAAAGAAAGTCTGACAAAGGGCTGTTTGTCCCTATTTTGAATATATGAGTTTTAGACTCTCTCAAACATACATACAGATGAACACAGTGTACAACTCAGAAGGACTCTAAAGCTTATATCTTAAATTACAATTCCCAACCGATAGCAGAAGCACCGAGAACGGCTGCAGCAGCATCGTCAAGCGAACTTATCAAGAACTTTGGTTTTTCTTTGAAGATTTCCAAAGCATGCTCCTTGTAAGAACGCATGATAGGTTCCATCAACAAGTCTCCAGCTTTTAGTTAGACCACCAAAGAAGATGAAAGCCTCTGAGAAGAGAAGGTTGCGAAATCAGCGCAAGCCTCACCTAACATTTTGCCAGTGAACTCGTAAACACGTTTAGCAAGTGCATCCCCACGACCAGCAGCAATAGAAACATCCAAAGAAGTGATATCTTCTGGCTTTATCTCACGCAACAAAGAGTCTTCCTTGCTATTCTGCAGGAACTCACGAGCTGTACGAGCAACACCAGTTGCAGAGCAATAAGTTTCCAAACAACCTGTACGACCACAACCACAAGTGCGCCCCTTCTCTCCACGAACCATAATCACGTGGCCTAATTCTCCAGCAAAGCCATCAGAACCATAGACCATCTGACCATTGATAACGATACCAGAGCCAACACCTGTACCAAGTGTAATCATGATAAAATCCTTCATTCCGCGGGCAACGCCATACTGCATCTCACCGATAGCTGCAGCATTTGCATCATTGGTAAGACCAACAGGAATACCCAACTTCTGTGAGAACATATCTCCCAATGGCACTACGCCATCGTGTCCCCATGAGAGGTTTGGCGCAAACTCAATAGTTCCGCGATAGAAGTTACCATTAGGCGCGCCGATACCCATAGCACGGAACTGACCAATTCCGCCATATTTTGCAACGAGAGGCTTTATAGCCTCAACACCTGCTTCTACAAAATCGTCGACTGTCTTATAAGCCTGTGTCTTAATAGAATTGGTGGCAAGTACCTGACCACGCTGATCTACGACACCAAATACTGCATTTGTTCCTCCTAAATCCAAGCCAATTACAAATGGCTTTTCCAATCCAGTTACAACTGGTTTCTGCTCTGTTACGTCCATGACATAATAAGTTTTTAGTTTGAATATACTATGGGCAAAGTTATGAAAAAAAGAGGAATATCACAAAGTTTTGTTAGGTAAATTTGCTTATCTCATATTATTTTTGCAATTTTGCACTCAAAATAACAAGCATGCAATTTCCTATTCAATTAGATATACTGGATTTCATATTTAAGGGACTGCTTATTGGAATTATAGCGTCAGCTCCGATGGGTCCAGTTGGAATATTATGTATACAGCGCACCTTGAACAAAGGGCGTTGGTATGGTTTTATAACAGGTATTGGAGCTGCTGTCAGCGATACTATTTATGCACTTATCGTAGGATTAGGTATGAGTTTTATTATGGGACCTTTAGAAAATCCTACATATAAGCTAATAGTACAGATTACAGGAAGTGTATTATTGTTGTTCTTTGGAGTTTATTGTTTTAAGTCTGACCCTATGAAGAAGGCTCATCGGAGTGGTAAGGAAAAGGGCTCTCTCTTTCATAATGGCGTTACAGCCTTCTTAGTAACCCTCTCAAACCCAATGATTATCTTCCTCTTTATTGCAAGTTATGCACAGTTTGCTTTTTGTACAGCCTAATCGCCCTATAGAGATGATTATTGGTTTTGCTTGTATCCCTGCAGGTGCGTTGCTTTTGGTGGTATGGCTTATCATGGTTGATAGATAAGATTAGAGGAAAAATTCGATGTCAATGGAATCCTTATTATAAATAAGGTCATAGGTTCTGTTGTCATTCTGTTTTCTATTATTATGCTCTTGGGTACAGTATTTAATCTTTATCATTTGCCAACTATTGACAGATTAATGGAATAAGGGTAACTTATGTTTGTAGCTAAGGAATTAAGGAAAAAAAGTATAGCTGAATATCTGCTTTATATGTGGCAGATAGAAGATACTATCCGTGCATACGGTTGTTCATTGACACGGATTCGTAAAGAATATATTGACCAGTTTCAATACACCGAAGAGCAAAAGGAGGAAGAAGAGGATTGGTTTGGCGATCTTGTTCGTATGATGAATCAAGAAGGTTGTCGAGAAGGTGGACACTTACAGATTAACAAGGTACTCATGCAGGACCTTACAGAGTTGCATGCACAGTTGTTACAGTCATCTAAGTTCCCATTCTATTCTGCTGAATATTATCGTGTTCTACCTTTCATTGTGGAACTGAGAGGTAAGACAAAGCGTACGGCAGATAAGATGGCACGCACAAATGATGAGCGCTTAAAGAGCGTTGCTGCACAATTAGGAAAGAGCGAAATTGAAACTTGCTTTGACCTTCTTTATGGAGTGATGATGCTTCGACTACAGAAGAAAGAGATTACACCTGAGACAACTCGTGCGCTTAACAAGATAACAACTTTCATTGGTATGTTATCAGACTATTACATAAAAGATAAGACTGAAGGCTTAAACTTCGGCGAAGAATAAAGGAGATCGCTTATGAATATTTTAGTTACTGGAGCTAATGGACAGCTTGGCAATGAGATACAGCTTGTATCAAAACAGAGTAAAGACCACTATATCTTCACGGATGTATGTGAGGGATATACAAAGTTAGACATTACTAATCTCGAAGATATCCGCAAGATAGTACAAGACAATAAGATTGAATGTATCATTAACTGCGCTGCATGGACCAATGTGGACAAAGCAGAGTCAGCGGGTGAGATTGTTGAATTGCTCAATGCTGTTGCACCAGAGAACCTTGCAAAGGCTATGAAAGAAGTAGGTGGCTTGCTCGTTCATGTCAGCACAGACTATGTCTTCGGTGGCGACCCATATAACACTCCTTGCAAAGAGGATATGAAGGGTACTCCTACTGGTGTTTATGGCCTTACAAAGCTACACGGAGAAGAGAAGATTCAAGCTACTGGTGTAAACCATATTATTCTTCGTACTGCATGGCTTTACAGCGAGTTTGGTCATAACTTCGTAAAGACAATGATGAATCTCACAGCTACTAAGCCACAGTTGAAGGTTGTTTTCGATCAATGTGGAACACCAACCTATGCTGGTGACTTAGCTGATGCTATCTATGATATCGTTGAGAATCGTAAGTATGAAGGAAATAGTGGTGTCTATCATTTCTCTAACGAGGGTGTATGTAGCTGGTATGACTTTACGATTAAGATTGCAGAACTTGCAGGAAACACTGCATGTGACATTCAACCTTGCCACAGCGACGAGTTCCCTTCACCTGTTACACGTCCAGCTTACTCTGTCCTTGATAAGACAAAGATTAAGGAAACCTTTGGCATAAAGATTCCTTATTGGGTTGACTCACTGAAGAAGTGTATGAAAGGCTTACAAGAACAAGACAAATAATCGGGGTTAAAAAGAAAGATTGTTAGACTTTGTTAAGCTATAAATTGATTTAAAGAATTAAAAATAATCAGTTAGCTTCACCTCAACAAAGAGCTGACAAGGTTTTTACTTCAAAGAATATAAAACAAATGAATGAAATAGAACGCAGGCGAACGTTCGCCATAATCTCTCACCCAGATGCTGGTAAAACTACATTGACCGAGAAGTTCCTTCTTTTTGGTGGTCAGATTCAGGTTGCTGGTGCGGTAAAGAGCAACAAGATACGTAAGACAGCTACATCCGACTGGATGGATATCGAGAAGCAGCGTGGTATCTCTGTATCAACTTCGGTGATGGAGTTTGATTACAAGGATTATAAGGTAAATATCCTCGATACTCCTGGTCATCAGGACTTTGCAGAAGATACTTATCGCACACTGACGGCTGTTGACTCTGCTATTATCGTTGTTGACTCTGCCAAGGGCGTGGAAGCGCAGACGCGTAAGTTGATGGAGGTGTGCCGTATGCGCAACACACCAGTTATCATATTTATTAACAAGATGGACCGTGAAGGTCGTGATCCATTCGAGGTTTTAGATGAGTTGGAAGAAGAACTCAAGATTAGTGTGCGCCCACTCTCATGGCCTATTGGTCAAGGACAGCGTTTTAAGGGTGTATATAATATTTACGAGCAGCAGTTGAACCTCTTCACCAAATAAGCAACGTGTGACAGAGAAGGTTGAAGTAGATATTAACTCAAATGATTTGGACGAGCAAGTAGGTACTGAATTTGCTGAACAGTTACGCAACGACCTTGAGTTAGTCAATGGCGTTTATTCAGACTTTGATGTTGAAGCTTACCGCCGTGCTGAGGTTGCACCAGTGTTCTTCGGTTCTGCATTGAATAACTTTGGTGTACAGGAACTGCTCGATTGTTTCGTTGAAATAGCACCAAGCCCGCGTCCAACCAAGGCTGAAGGCGTATGGTTGAGCCTAATGAGTCAAAGTTTACAGGCTTCATATTCAAGATTACGGCCAACATTGACCCTAATCATCGTAGTTGTATTGCTTTCTGTAAAGTATGCTCTGGTAAGTTTCAGCGCAATCAGCCTTACCTCCATGTTCGTAATGGCAAGACGATGCGTTTCTCCTCACCAACTCAGTTTATGGCACAGCGCAAAAGTACTGTAGAAGAGGCTTACCCAGGCGATATTGTGGGTCTTCCTGATAGTGGTGGCGTCTTTAAGATAGGTGACACACTAACTGAGGGAGAAAACATCCACTTCCGTGGTCTACCAAGTTTCTCACCAGAACTTTTCAAATATATTGAGAACGACGACCCAATGAAGTCTAAGCAGTTCCAAAAAGGTATTGAACAGCTGATGAATGAAGGTGTTGCACAGTCATTTGTAAACCAATTCAACAACCGTCGTATCGTGGGAACCGTTGGACAACTTCAGTTTGAAGTTATTCAGTATCGATTGGAGCATGAGTATAATGCCAAGTGTCGTTGGGAACCAGTACACCTCTATAAAGCTTGCTGGATTGAAGCTGATGATGAGAAAGAGTTAGAGAACTTCAAGAAGCGTAAATATCAGTATATGGCTAAAGATATCGAGGGACGTGATGTCTTTCTCGCGGACTCTGGCTATGTACTAAGTATGGCACAGCAAGACTTTGAGCATATCCATTTCCATTTTACAAGTGAGTTCTAAGCTAAGGATAAAATAAGATTAAAGTGCCAAAGAATGTCTTGTTTCTTTGGCACTTTTAAGAACTATACATATTGTGATCTAATGATTGATTTGAGTTTAATCAGTTTTGCTATTAGAGTCTAAAAAGATTCTACTCTGTGTTTTGTCATTTTGCATTTGTGCGATTTAAGAGAGTGCGATAAAATGCCTCTATCTAATTTTTTAAAAGCTTTACTGGCATTGTTATTTGTAGTTCAGTGAAATCAGCTTTAGTGGAATGAGCATTGACACTAAAACCTAAAAGTAAGGTTCTCCTTTAGCTTTGGGAAAACTATAAAACACACCAACTTGTTCATGATAAGGTCTTTTCCAATCCATTACGTGCTTTATAGCCCATGTATCTATGAGGTAATAACCTAAACTCACACGAACAGACATATTGCCATAGAAGATCTCGTGTCGAGCTTCAATGCTGAGCTGACCACTGGGCTATGCTTTTTCTCCTGTGTCCGTGTTCCTTTATCATGTTGTGCAACCCTACTGGCATAATCTCCATAGAAAAATACCAAGCCCTATGCCGATGCCCAGCGACGTGCGTATCGATAGAGTAGGTGAGTGTGGAAAAGAATAGGCTCCGTAGAAAGCAAACTGCTCTTTACGATAGTCAGGATGCCCTTGCGGAGTTTCAAATTGTGTCTGTTGCCAATCCTCTATTAAGGTTTTACCACCTACTCCAAGTGTAAATTCTGTAAACCAATACTTCTGGAAAGGCTCATTGGGATGAGTATCTCCCTTTGCCACCTTCGTTATATGTTTTTCTGGTTCATATACGACACCAAGGAATGGACCTAAATAGTTTGCCCTTTGTTGGGTCGTACCATAGCTCCATTGCTATGATGTGCAAAAGTCTAATCCTGCCTTTCACACTCCACTCTTTTTGCTACCTTATATTGTCCGTATAGTCCAGCTGTAAAGAATATATTAAGGTGCGAGCCAATATATTCGTTATCAATATTGTTCTTCTGGTTATATTTTAGCGAAGTATAGCCTACGCCAGTGCCTAAGTAATAGCCCCATAGCCAGTGCTTACTATGATAAAGAGGACGATTAAAAGTGCCATAGAGTGTCAGAAAAGTTGCCTAATTTACTGGTATAGTCTACTGGCTGTGCTTCTCCCCATGGATTATCTCTATGCATTGTTGTCCCATGGTTGAGGTTATAGCGAAGACCTACAGAGAATGTTGGATAATTATAATCGCGTGCAAACTCATTCTCTGTAGGTGTGATATTTACTTGTGCAGCTATGGCATGCGTTTCTTTCGTCTTAGTCCAAATACGTGGCTCCTTGTCCAAACATAAAGTTTGGGCAGGCGTATAACGCACTTCTATACCAGTTCTTGGTATAGCGATAGAATCATACTCTTCTGCAGAAGCAGCTGCAGAGAGTAGTAATAATGGTATGAAAAAGATTTTTCTCACTTGTTCTCAGGCTACATTAAAGCACCTGTATTCTGTAGCCAAGTGTTACTTCAAACATGCTGTTGCGAGCGTTCTTTAATAAATCCTTTGCTTTAGCATTTTTAGTTAATTTTCTGAGAGATAGACTGTAGCGTGCTTCTACTTGCCACTGCTTCCATTCGTAGCTGACACCAAAAGAGGAATAGCTACGTCACCTCTAGATATATGATTCTTTAAAGTTGATATCTTTTACCATTTTTACGCTTTAGCATGTCCACTGATAAGATAGCCTGTATGTATTCCCTGTAGTGAAGCTCCATGGTAAATCAGCCCAAGGGTACCAACGTACAAGATAGTTCATATTGAAATAGTGTAAGTTAAAATTATATGGACCATATTTCTTTGTATAATAGGGGTTTCCATAATCATCTGTCGTATCAATATTACGATAGACCCCGAAGAACCCTTGTTGGCTATACAGCAGTTTCTGCATCAATAGGCAATATTATTTGCAATAAATACTTCAAAAGATATGCACCAGCAACAAGTCCCAGATATTCATGTTTCCCATCAGATCCCAAGCAGGTTTAGATAAGTTTAATCCCAACTTTTGGAGCTGCGTAGATGTCCCAAATTGTATGTTCGCCAGACGGTTTGGTATCTTGTACAATAGCTTCCTTAACGTCTTGGTAGCCTTCTTTAACAGCTTGTCCAATACGCTTTGCATAGTTCTTTGTTTTATTACCTGAGCTTGTCCATTTGTCAATGCCCCTACAAAGGATGGCAGCAATCAATATAATCTTTTTCATTTTTTTAGGATAACTGATTCTGTTGCAAAGATAGTGATTTTTCTTCAAACCATTGTATCTTGTAGTTTTTCACATATAAAGATACATAATGCTAAACAGAATGACGTAAAGGTATAGATGATGTTAAGCCATAATGACAAAGCATATTCTTTAATGACATATTCGATATAGGCTATTGGATAAATATGTATAGCCATAATGACATAAAGACATTTTTTATGACATATTCAATACGATATAGGTGGTTGGAGCATTATTTATGTCTCTATGTCATTCTGTCTTAGCTTTTGTCATCATATGTACGAGGGTATCTCGGTGATTATTCCCTCCCTTTACTTCCCTTCGGTCAGTGACCGTTGGTTGAGGGCAGTTGGTGAGTCTGGCTTTTTGTTGCTCATTCTTTCTTTTTTTATATCGTGTGCCTGCAATTATTCTATGAATATTCTTTCTTTTCTCATATTTAATTTTGTACCCATAACAAAGGGAATTAGAACTATTAACAAAAAGATTCTACGAACGAAGCAACTACTGAATTGACCAGCACAGTTTTTATTGTTTGAAATAACAATTGTCACTGTACCACGTCTATTTATTTTTGCACATTCGTTCTTATGTGGAGGAACCGTGATAGTTGTCAGCCTGCAAGCTATTCATTGTTTGTAGGGAGGAGATGATGTTTTCTCTTAACCTCAATTGGTTACTCTGCGTATTCTTTGGTTTTTGTTCTCATTTCTTATCTAATCTAAGAGTATCTTAATATTATGATTAACCAATGGAAATAAACGAATCGCTGAGCTTAGAAACTTTCCCTAAGAGTTATGAAGCTTGCTTTTGGAATCTTGTTCTGTGAAAGAGAACTGTCTGCATCATTTATATTTCAAACTACAACCATCTACCAACACATGGGTGGAGCTATTTATCCATCTGCACTCTAGCCCGAGAACCTTGTGAATGGTTGTTGCAGAAATTTCATGATAAAAGACTTTAGTCACTTGATATGCAGGATTCACTCACTTCTTTGACGAGGTGCGTCGTAAGGACTTTACCCGATCTCCGTAATGATATATACTCCTACTTTCGAGGACGAAGTAATTTCATCGTTACGGCAATGCGAGAATGGTTACCTCTTTTACATATCGAATGGCGAAGAAGTTAAAGCAATATTCAAAAATATGGCTATGATGCACTCCGATGTGAGCAGAACATTCGAGTCATTATCTTTTCACTGAATAAAAATAGACTCGGTTAAACTATAAAAAGTCTTTTTATTTCATCCATAGTAAATCATTATTTATCTTTGTCCAACAGTTTCGTACACTCTGTCCGAAGCCTTCGGACAATGTGTCGATTATTTCGAAACATTTATAAGAATTCTCCTGAAGAGAGGAATAATTATCTTTGTATGGTCTTAATATTTATTGATTATCATTTAATAGATAATAAGGAAATTGAGTTTACCTTACATAGTTTCTTTTCCGTAAAAATACATAAGTGAGAGGTTATAATAGTTTAAATATGTATTTTAAGGTTTCAGTTTATAAAATAAATCGTATACCTTAAAAGAAAAACTAACTTTCTCTCTCCCGAATATTATTACTATAAATTTATGTCATCCAATAAAGTAATTGTAAAAATGCTGGTATGCTTTATATGCATGTTTATTAGCTAGTGACAAAAGCTTTTTACACTTCTCGTATTGTTTTGCAGGCATTGGGTGTATCAGATTATGGTATTTATAATTTAGTGAAAGTTATAGTAGTTTTAGCAAATATGTTGACTTCTTCTCTTAGTGGAGCTACAAGTCGATATATTACATATAGTTTAGGTGAGAGAAGATTTTGAGAAGACCGGAAGAACATTCTCTACAGCTTTGATGATTCATGTTGGATTAGCTGGATTATTTATTTTTGTTGCTGAAACAGTTGGACTATGGTTTGTTAATACTCAATTAGTTATTAGTCCAGATAGAATGTTTGCTGCGAACTGGGTTTACCAATCAGCTATACTTTCTAGCAGCCTTGGGCATAACATCAAGTTCCGTATAATTCTCTGATAACCTCACATGAACGGTTTGGGATATTTGCTGTTATAGAAATATTGAGTTCTTGTTTGAAACTTATAATAGCCTTTATAACACTTTATAGTATGCTTGATCATCTTATTTTGTATAGCATACTGTATATGGTTATATCTGTTTGCATTATAGTCTTTTTATCGCATTTATTGTTTAAGGAGTTTCTCTGAGAGTCGATTTACTAAAATATTAGATAGAGATTTATTACCTAAGATACTAAAATTCTCAGGATGGACTCTGTTGGGGAATGTTTCGTTAACAGTTTTACAACAAGGTGTTAATATTATTGTTAATCTTTTCTTTGGCACAATCATAAACGCTGCAGTTGGAATAGCTACTCAAGTTCAAGGAATGCTATATTCCTTTATAGGAAACTATAACTACGGCATTCACCCTCAAATTATAAAAGGTTATGTAGAGTCAGACTATAAACGCATGAATTATTTAATTTCCAATAGGCGGTAAGTTCTCTTCAGTTTGTAGTCTACTTATATCTATCCCAATTATTATTAAGATGGATTTTTATTAGGATTATGGTTAAAAGAAATTCCAACAGGTGCTATTGTGATATGTCAGATTTTATTGATAAAAATTTTGCTTTAATAGCTTTAATCCTTTATTATATACTGCAATTACAGCAACAGGAAATATAAAGAATGCAAATATTTTCTGTGGTTTTAAGATATTTATTATCTGTTGGAATAACTTATCTTATTGTTTTAACTCATTCTTATATATATGCTTTCATATTTAACCTTATAACTTCCTTGATTGCATGTGTTATTTATTTATGGGCTTTAAAGCATAGAGATAAATAGTTTCTCTATTTATAGACTATTTTGTACATACTATTTTAGCTGTAACATTTTTGGGAGGTATAACTTTGGGAGTCGACGTTCTTTATAGAGTGTTTTTATTCAAAGTGACATTTGGTCTTTTTCTTGTAATTTCTTTCGTTTCAACTACCTTGATAACAATATTATCTTTTTATTTCATATTAGATAATAATTCACGTAGTTATATTTTTCTCAAAAGTTAATTCTTATTTGCATTATGGGCGTAAGTACAGAGATTCTAATTTTGAACTTTTTAAGAATTATATTGATGTTGTTTATTGTAATGCATCATATAATTTCATCGAGTAATTGCTCCAGGATTTAGTAATAAAGGTTTGCTTGTATTGACGTTATATTCCATACAGCAGTTATTATTTTTGTTTTAATTTCAGGTTACTTTGGTATTAATCTACGAATAAAAAGCACTTTTAAGTTAATATTACAAGTAACATTTTATTCTTTATTGTTAACTTTATTAGCTGTCTATATTTTTAATCTTGGATCTCCTATTGATATTTTTAAAAGTTTGTTACCTGTAAGTGGTAATTATTATTGGTTTATAACTGTATATGTTGAGCTACTTTTATTAAGTCCATTTGTAAACAAATTACTTGTTCATCTGTCAAACCAACAGTATAAATCATTGATTGTTATTTTAGCATTTTTGATATTTTGGTTTGGATTACTAAGAAAATACCAATATTTCTATTGATGGTAAGAATATAGTATATTTTATTTTTATATATATAGTTGGTGGAGATATTCGGAGGAATCTCTTTTATTAGATGAGAGTAAGTTTCTTACTAGTCGATTTCATTTATTAATACTTTTGCTTTCTTTGATAGTGTTAGGAGGATATTTCCTTCCTGAAACACATTCTCTCTTTATTCATTTTATAGCATATACTATGTGTATAATTCTCCTTTTTCTTTTTGATACTTTCTATTTCAATATTCTGTTTATTTTGAAAATTTATCGTTCAAGAATAATATTATAAACTATTTAGTAAGTTCTTCTCTTGCAATTTATTTGATACATGAACATCCTTTGATGCGGGAAATTATATATGTGAAGCCTTTTATGAAGATTATTTATATGCACCCATTTTATTTATTTGTTACAATTATAGTCTTTTCTATATTACTTTCAGTGATTTGTATGTTAATAGATAAAAATAAGAGTATCTATTTTTAGTTTAATAGATCAACCAATATCATTTGTCTCTGATAAAATTGAAAATAAAATAGAGTTATGAAAGTGGAAAAATATTAAAATTGCCGTTATCGGCTTAGAGTTATGTTGGTCGCCTTTTGGCAAGATTATTCTCAACAAAGTTTAAGACTGTTGGTTTTGATATGAATCAGAGTCGTGTCGATGCGTTAATGGCGGTCATGATGCTACATTAGAAGTGTCAGATGAGTTGTTACAGTCTGCTTTTGAAAGAATGGGTTTGTTTGTACAACTAATCTGGAGGATATTAAAGACTGTAACTTTTTATGTTGTTGCTGTACCAACGCCTGTTGATGTAAATAATCGTCCCTGACTTGAAGTCCTCTTTGGGGTGCAAGTGAGACTGTTGGTAAAGTTATTTCTAAGGGAGATATCGTTGTTTATGAGTCAACAGTTTATCCTGGTGTAACGGAAGAAGAATGTTTACCAGTTGTCGAGAGTGTGTCTGGTTTGACATTTAACAAAGATTTCTTTGCTGGTTATTCTCCAGAGCGTATTAATCCTGGGCGATAAGGAGCATACTGTAGAGAAAAATCAAAAAGGTAACATCTGGTTCTACTCCTGAGATTGCTGACATTGTTGATAGTGTATATAATGCTGTTCTCATTAACGGAACACATAAAGCACCTTCTATAAAAGTTGCTGAAGCATCAAAGATTATAGAGAACTCTCAACGTGACGTTAACATTGCGTTTATGAATGAGTTAGCTAAGATTTTCAATGCAATGGGTATTGATACAAGAGACGTGATTGATGCTGCTGCTTCTAAGTGGAATTTTATTAAGTTGAATCCTGGTTTAGTTGGTGGTCATTGTATCAGTGTAGATCCTTATTATCTCATTCAGAAAGCTCAGGTATATGGCGTTTTACCACGTATCATGTCTGCAGCACGTAGATTGAATGATGGTATGGGAGATTACGTTGCAAATCAGACTATTAAGATGATGAATAAAAAGGGTGCAATCGTCAAAGATTCTAATATCTTAATACTTGGAATCACCTTTAAGGAGAATTGTCCTGATATACGTAATACTAAGGTTGTTGATATTTATTCTACATTGTCAGAGTACAGTTCAAACATTACGGTCTTTGACCCATGGGCTAATGTGGATAGGGTGAAGAAAGAATATGGAATTGATGCTGTTGAAACTTTGCCTGAAAGATAAGAAATACGATGCATTATTCTCGCTGTATCTCATAAACAGTTTGCTGATACAAACTGGAGAGAAATTGAATGAGAATGGTGTATTTATGACGTCAAAGGCTTCTTAAATAGAAATCAAATTGATGGTAGGCTTTAAGAACTTTTTTATCAATCATCTAAAAGGATTAGCCTCACGTGTTATGGCTAATCCTAGACGATTGTATCATAGAAAGCAAAGAACTGTTATCAGAGATAAATGTACTATTGTTTGTAACAAATTGTACTGGGTGGTGTTATTTTACACGATTTAGGATTAAAAATTTGATACGCCTACAATAAATACCCTCTTTTATAGTGCAGATGATTTTTGTTTTTTGTTTCAAATATAAGAGAGTTTTCTAAATGCTGATGTTTTCAAGATAGATGACTCTAATTATTCTTATCCTGTTGGTGGAATAAAACTTGATGAGCAGTTGTAAAAATAGGTTTTGTTCATTACTCAAACTTTTTGAAGAAGCAAAAAGTAAAATGGATAGAACGTTTTACTAGAGTTGACTTTGATAACATGGTTATTTTGTGGGAAGGAAAAGGTGTTGATGAAAATGACTAAACTCTTTAGATGCTTTGAAAGAGAAAAAGATGGTAATTTCATCTATTAATGAAAAACTTTATCAAATCTTTTTCCTTTCTATGAAGGTGAAGTAATCTTTATGATAATTGGTTTCAGCAAAATACTTAGCATATAAAAATATATTTGGTCTAAAAAGATTTCTTGATGATTTCGATTATATAGTTTAATTAAATGATGGAGTTAAAGATCTGACTTTAAAAGCTGAGCATAATAATTCCAATGTATAATGCAGAGAAAGTACATTGGGATTTGCTTAGACTCTATTCTTTTGATTCTAGTTTATCAAAAGATTTGTACGAGATAGTTATAGTAAATGATGGTTCAAAGGATAAGTCTCCCAGAGATAGCTCAAGACTATGCTTTTAAAGTATTCCAATGTAACATACCTAACTCAAGAAAATCAAGGACAGAGTACTGCGAGGAATTATGGAATAAAAACTTGCAAAAGGTGAATATATTTGGTGTGTAGATGCTGATGATAGTTATAAGTGAGCAGTTACCAAAGATTTTTGAAGCTTTTAGACAGTATAATAATTTAGATATTTTGGCTGTTCAACTTCAGAATGTAACAGAAGATGACAATATTTAGACACAGAATGTACTCAGCCTACGCTTTCCACACAATAATGTAATATCTGTGTTGAGGCTATTATTTCAGTGGATATATTCCTTCATCTATTTGTGCTTTAATTATACAGAGCAAAGTTATTTCATTAAAAATGATATTCTTTTTGTTTTGCAAAGGTATACACTCATCAGGACGTTGAGTTAACATATAGACTCATGCTCATGCAACGTATTGTTTTTAGTGATATAACTCCTTATCTCTATATATATCATCTAAATTCAACCAGTAAGTCATTGGTCCCAGAGAAGAAGATTACTATATAAAGGACGATATTTATATAATTAAATCTCTTTCAGAACTAGCTTTTATCTTTAAAGCAGGATAATCTCAGCTTTACTAGTGTATATGTAATCAAAGTCAGAATGTGTTTAGTTTAGTCTACTCTTTATATAAGAATAAGAAGACTGTAGCTTGGGATTAATAAAGCAGTAGTAACTGAGTTGAAGAAAGAAAAATTTATATCCAATACGAGAAGTTTGATTCAGTCTGAAGAAGCATTATTTGCAAAGGTATTTCTAAATATATCTTGTATAATTGAATAATTTTATTGCATGTCATTTAAAAGCTATATAGTGATATGAAAGTGACTATGATTTCTGTGATGATGCCTGTCTGAGGGAAAATATTCGTGATACGATGCATGGTCTTATCATTTGCTTCTGCTGGCAGAGATAAAAGTATAGAGGTAATTCTTTTATTCGTATAATTTAAATGGCCTTTCTAGAACAAATAGAATCTGTTTCAAAAGAACTAGCATCCGATACATTTATTAACTATACCCTAGTAGATTCTTTCTACTATTATTTCGTTTTCAGACTTTTCTGAAAACCTTTTGGTAACATATTAGTTTAAAGTTCTTTACAATTGAAGTCTATTATAGGTCCTGACGATGGATATATGGAGGAGGGAGAATTGCAGCTCGTATGAAAAAGTTGGCTATAAACGTATGTTACTTCTTCACCCAAGATCATTCATCTTGAAGGGAAAAGTCTAGAACAGTCAGAGACGAAAAGGAAGATTAAACTTAAAAGTCATTTTTATGTTCTGAAAAATGGATGTGTTATCCAACTTACTTGTTGACAAGAGCATATTATTACAAAAGAGGATGAAAAAGATATCATTTATAATTCCGTTATACAATTGCGAACAGTATATCCAGCATTGTATTGAATCAATCTTGTCATTACCAATAATTAAATCCGAAATCGAGATATTGGTGGTGACGATGAAGTGTAGATAAAGGTGCGAAATATAGTCCAACAAATATCTGTTACTAACCCTGAGGTCAAACTGTTTCAACAGGAGAATAGAGAGCGTCAACAGCACGTAATCGTGGTTTGAAGAAGCACAAGGTAAATGGGTTTCGTTTGTGATGCTGATGATAGAGTTGTTTTGAGCATGCAAATATCTTTCCACTAAAAATCTCTTTTAGATTTGGAGGATGTAGAACTCATTTGTTTTAATTATAAGAAAGAATTTTTGAAGAATGTAATAGAACAACGTGATTATTATTCTCAAGAAGAGATTGACGTGTGAACTATTTGCAAAGACACCAAGGACTGTATCTTTGGAATAAAATATTTCGTCGTAATTTCTCTATTTCAATGTCGCTCGTCGATGGTACAAAGAATATAGAGGATATGTATTTTGATATGAAAGCAATTGTCAATATGGAATATGTGCTTTGTATCCCGAGTCTATGGATATATTTATAACCAGCTTAATTTTAATCTCACACTCAAGAAGTAGGTCATTGTCTAACTTAAGAAAGTTGAGTGATGATACGCAGACATCCCATTCTCTTATTAGCAGATATTTCTGTTATGACTGGCGATGTGTTTCTCAGTTTCTTCTCAATCTAAGTTCTGTCGATATATTTATAGTTTGGTAACACTATATCCTATAAGGAAATAAGAAAAGTTTGAAAGAGTATCGAAAGAGGATTATACCCTTAAAAAACTGGTATAAGAAAGTATGATATTTTCTGCTATTTACCAACTGTCTGGTGGTGTAGTTCTTTGTAGAATCTTTTATTACGTCGATTGTAAAAATTAGATATAAGAATTTGATAATTTAAAAGATACGATATTATAAATGGCTTATTATTTAGTTTTTATTTCTTTTTACAGCTATTCTGCATGGACTTATAATGGTGAGACGAAAGTGTCTAAACCTTTCTTCCTCGTATTTTGCCTTTGTATCGGTCTATTTGTGGTTTAGCTGATATGTTAGTGGATATGACCGATATATTTATAGTGAGGTTTTTCAAGAGATGCATGAATATGTTACTATGATATCTTTTTAGTGAAGATTTTCTCTTTGGAAAAGAGCCTGTGTTTGGATTGATTAAATGATGCTATAGCTCTTTTACACCGAATCGTTATATTTTTATTTTAGTTTATACTATGCTTTTTATATAGTATGCTGTAGTTTTATAAATATACAAGAACCCCTGCTCTTTTCTTATATTTGAGGGCTTAATGTTTTTCTTTGACTTTTTACCTATCTTCGTCAGTTTTAGCTAGCTGGAGTAATATGGTTAGCAATCCTATGTAGTCAGAGAAAGTTTAAGACATATCTATATATATCATACTAGCAACCTTATCCACAACTCTGCCGTATATGATACCTTTTGCATTTTATCCCAAGACGAAAGTTTGAAAAAGACATATTGTTTTGTTTATGTCTGCCTTGTTAGTTATAAGGTCAGTGGTGCAACAAAGTTCGTTTTCTATATCGGTGATGCAATGAATAATGCACGAATTGCAGGATACTGCTGAATACTGCTGAGTTTGGATTTTAGAATAGAATATGTTGTTAATCGTCATATTCGCCATATTATTAAGTAATTATAATAAATTGAATAGAGATGATTTTCTCTGACTATGACTAATGTGTATTTAATGTTTTGTGGCTTTGTTACTTTTTCTTTTGTAAACTCTGATGGTGGTCGTATTGCTATGGTTTTGTCTAGTTGGTGTTATTGTGTTAGAGGGCTTTGTCGCCCTCAAATCCGCAGTACAATTTAAAAGTTTTATTACAATAATGTAGTCTTTGTTCTCTTTCTATCGAATACTTTCATCATGGGGAATATTACTCTATCCATACAAAGACATTCCTTTACTCCAGGAATCGAGACAAGGAGACTTTTTATTGAAGAAGTTGATGAATACGACTCACGCATACGATAATGACAAACTTTATAACCTATGATAAACCCTGTTTTACGCAACCTGTAATAGAGGTAATTTGTTAAATAGACTTTATCAAAGCCTCTGTAAACATATAGTGAGTTCGAGTGGTTATCGTGGATGATGGTAGTACAGATGAAACCAGTTCTGTCATAAAAATGATACGAGATAAACATGCTTGTGAGAACTTCTCCCGATACAGCTACTATAAAAAGAAAATGGGGTAAACATACCGCAATTAATCGAGGTGTACGAGAAAGCAAATGAGTTAATTTTAATACTCGATAGTGATGATACATTGCTCCGATCCTTCAGCAAGCAACAATCATGCGATACTAGAGAGCAGTGTAAAAGGTTATAAGGATTGTGCTGGCGTTTGTGGATTAATGGACACCATGATGGGCAATTAATAGGAACTGGTTTTCCAAAAGATCCTATGTATGAAAGTGCATTGCTGTTTCTGTTATGCAGAGAGAGGTAATGTTACTGTGATTTATTAGAGGATTTATAAAACCTCTGTCATGAGAGAGTTCCATTTCCTGAGATAGAAATGAGAAGTTTTGCCCGCATCTTTAGTTTGGAATCGAATCGTCTAATAAGTATAAGCTGTTCTGTTTTTAATAAGATTGTCATGATGAGAGATTATCTGGATGGTGGACTTACAAGTAAATTGTAGAATAAGGATAAATAGCTCATCGCCTCTACAATGACCTATGCAGAGATGTTTGGATTATAATATTTCTTTGAAATGGAAAAATCAGATCAGCTATTAATTATTGGAGGTTTAAATATTGCATTACGAATAAATCCTTAAAAGCACCGGCAGTGAAGTGGTATTGGAGGTTTTTCCAAATAGTAGGTTCTATAATGCACTTGAAAGGATAATACAATAAGTGAATGAACACATGAATAATCATAGATCCACGTTTGAAGTATAATTACGCTTCTTGGTATTTGTTAGGAATAAAAAGACTTTTAAAGGGTTGGAAAATAGTTTATGATGTGAGTCCCTTCAAAGGTATTAAATATGAGAATACTGCTGATTATAATAGTGGATTTGCTTTTATTATTAGAAGTAAAGATCAGGAAAAGAAGGTCTTTGTTGATACCGAAGATGTAGCCAAGATTTTGAAGACAGATATGAGTGGTGTGATGTCTATGGAATGGTAAACCCAACAACAGAGCAGGTTGCGGAATATGATAAGTTGATTGCAATTGGACCGAGTTTGGTGTAACGCTCAGTAGTTGCTTTCCTCAACTATTGTCTCGTTGTTTAAGACTGTTTCTCAAAGGCGGCACTCAAATATTTCCTTCAAAGGCTATCTCCGTGATTATCTTTATACGAATATTCGTCGTCGCCCTATAGAGGTTTATGAATGTGAAACGAAAGTTCGTCACAATTATATTTTTCATGCCTCTACATTATGGTATAATAAATTTGCTGCAACAGATACCAATATGTATCGTGGCAAGTTCTTGAAAGCTTGTAAAAAAGCTGGAATTAATATAGAGGGCGGATTATTTTATGTAAATAGTGAAGTTGTTTTTACAGGAAATGCCCGATTATCCTAAATATAAAGAGAAATATAAAGATTTTATTTATGAAAGTCGACTCTCTATGGATGATTATATTAGAAAGACTAAAGAGAGCGTTGTCGTTTTCAATACACCAAGTGTATGGAATGTCATGGATGGAAACTTGCAGAATATCTTTGTATGGGAAAAAGCAATTATCTCCACACCTTTAACACGAGAGATGCCTGCTACTGCTGGAACATGGGAAGCATGTACATTTCTGTAAATTCAGTAGATGAGATATATGATGCTGTGGTAAAGATTAATTCTGATGAACATTACTGCAAAGCAGTTAGAAGAAGGAGCAAGACAGTATTATGAGAAGTGGATTGCTCCAAGGATTGTTATTCAACGGTTATTAGAAAAGGTTGGTGAACAGCCTTAAATCTGAAATGTAATTTAGTTTTTGCTGTCATTCTTGTCATTTGAATAGAGAGTATAATCTATTAGATATCATTTGTTTAAGATGAAATGTTAAAAGTGACAGCAAATGATTTTTAAATTTCTTGTCGAATTCTTATTTAGAATACGAGCAAAACAGATTTGTGCATTGGTAAATTAAAGAAACAGGATAATGAGAATATTACAAGTCATAACATCTTTAGATATGGGTGGGGCTGAAACGTTGGTAGTTAATTTGATACCAAGGTTACAGGCTTTTGGGGAATACGGTGGATTTATGTATCTTTAATGGTAAAAGAAACACCATTGACCCATAGATTGAAGAAAGAGAGTCCACAGACAAAGATATTTGCATTAGGTCATGGGGTTTATAATCCACTCTATATATTAAAAGCTAATAAAGATATATGAGGAATTATGATATTATTCATACGCATAATTCTTCACCGCAACTATTTGTAGCAATCGCCAACTTATTTTGTTCTCAAAAAGCTGGTCTCTACAGAGCATACAACTTCTAATCGTAAACGTGAATGGAAATGGTATGCACCGATTGAAAAGTTGGATGTATGGACAGTATAATCATGTTATCTGTATAAGTCAGATTGCTGAGGACAAAATTGCGAGAGTATATGGGAGGAGTTTGGTTAGATAAGACTAATCCTCAATATGACAAATCTCAACAATTAATAATGGAGTAGATGTTAAAGGCTATCAGTAATGCTACTCCTGATAATGATTTGTTGTCGTTGAAGGAAAGAAAAGAAAGGCATCTTTGATGGTTGCTGGATTTCGAGATGCAAAAGATCAGGATACGGTTGTTAAAAGCCTTTAGGATTACTCAATAACAGTGACTTTGAGGTTTGGTTTGCTGGTGTTGGTATACGTCAAGAAATTGTTAAGCAGTTAGCAGATTCACTTGGTGTAAGTGAGCGAGTTAGATTCTTAGGCTTACGTACTGATATTCCAAATGTCCTGAGAGCAGCTGATGTTATCGTGATGTCTTCTCATTGGGAAGGATTGAGTCTTAGTAATGTAGAAGGAATGAGTGCACATAAGCCTTTTTATAGCTTCTGATGTTAAATGGTTTGAAAAGAGGTTACTAAAGGGATATGGTATACTTTTTCCACATGAGGATGCAAAGGCATTGGCTGAAGAAATCAACTCGATTAGCAAAGTGATGAAGCTTATTATAATGAGATTGCAGAACGCTGTTATAAACGAGCTTTTGGAATTTGACATTAGTAAGATGGTTGTTGGTTATGAAACTTGTATACCGTAATGTAATAGAGAATCATTAGTCTGTCTAAATTGGACGTTTATATTTATGGGAAAGAAAAATTATAAGATTAACTACTGCTGGTGAAAGTTTAGACGATTTTTTAATAGGACAATTAAAATATTTAAATCATTATTTTGAAGTTGTTGCTGTTCAAAAGATGATGGGCGTTTACAAAAAGTACGAGAGCGAGAAGGTGTAAGGTGTATTGATGCACCTATTGAACGTCCTATTTCTTTGTTGAAAGATATCATTGCCTTGAGTTGGTTAATTCATCATAAAGAAAAACCTTGGTGTGTATCGAATACATCCCAAAAGGTTCATTGTTAGCAATGATAGCAGCGAGGATTTGTGGTGTTCCGCATCGTATCTATACTGTTACTGGACTTCGATATCAAGGTGCTACAGGTTCGTTTTAGATTTGTCTTACAAACAATGGAGCGAATATACATGTGCTTGCAGCGACAAAAGGTTATTCCTGAAGGTCAGGAGTTTTTAAAAGACTTTGAAAAAGGATCATATTACTAATAAAACCATTTAGACGTTATTTGGAATGGTAATATCAATGGTAAAGATACGGCTTTCTATTTCTGTTGAGAATTTACGAGAGAACTGTAGCTTTAAACAATGGAAAGAAATCATCGTTGATATCTCACAACAAATGAACAGTTAAGAGATACTTTCGGAAAGAACTTGGTTTTACTTCATGCTGATTTTGTGTTTGTATTTTGTAGGAAGAGTCGTCAATGATAAGGGTATGAGAGAGTTGTCTTATGCCATGCAAACAATTACTAAAAAGGAAATACGAATTGAAACCAAAAGCTCTCCTAGTTGGTGATTTTTGGAGCCTAATTTAGATCCATTATCTTTTGAAGATGAATCTTTTCTTTAAAGATAATGACATGTTGTATTTGCTAATTATCAGAAAGATGTACGTCCTTATTTAGCATCTGCAGATGTATTAGTGTTCCTCTTATAGAGAAGGCTTTCCTAATGTTGTTCTTGAGGCTGGATGTATGGGTATACCTTCAATCGTTACAGATATTAAATGGTTGTAATGAAATAATACAAGAAGAAGTCAATGGAAAGATAATTCCTCCTCACAATTCAGAAGCTTTTTACTTTTAGCTATGGATTGGATGCTGACTACATCCATCCGATGTAAAAAGAATGGGGCATCAATAGCCGTAGAGTGATTCAAGAACGATACGAACAGAAAAGACGTGTGGAAAGCTTTGATGAATATGTATAATTTATTGGACTAATTGTTATGTACAGATCTTTTTAAAGCGTTTGATAGATTTTTGTGGTTGCTTTTCATGGCACTGCTAGTGTTATCTCCCATTTTTGATAATAGTTACTATTTGGTTACATTATGCAAATAAAGGTAGTGGCACTTTTTTTCTTCATTCAAGAGCTGGATGGCATAATAAGATATTTAAGGTTATCAAATTTAAGACGATGACAGATGAGAGAGATGCAGAAGGAAACTTGTTACCTGATGGGCAGAGACTGACTAAGGTTGGACGTTTTGTGCGTAGTACCTCATTGGATGAACTTCCTCAGTTAATCAATGTGCTAAAGGGAGATATGTCATTAATAGGACCGCGCCCTTTATACGATGATTTTCTAAAATGTTATAACAATATTCAAATCAGACGTCATGAAGTTCGTCCAGGTATTACTGGTTGGGCTCAGGTTAATGGTCGTAATTTTGTCAAATATAGTAAAAAGTTTGAATACGATGTGTGGTATGTAGATCATATCTCTTTTCTACTCGATTTAAAAATACTATGGATGACCTTTCTTAATGTTATTAAGAGAGACGGTGTAGGGGAAGGAGAAGTGCAAGATGAATTGGTTGACGATTTGGGATTTGGTGAAAAACTTCGGAGGTTAAAAGAAACGTAAATGAAAGAATTCGGGTCAGATTATCATTTTATTAAAACATCATCTAAGTGTGAGAATACTATATTTGATTTATTCCCTAATGCTATATATTTAGCAGATGGTAGGCAAACTATAGAACTCTTGGTGAATCATAATAAATGGAAAAGAATTTGGATACCAGAGTATTTTTGTTGGGAGATAATAGAGTATATTAGTCAACGTTGTAAGGTTGAGATTCAAATCTATGAAGATAATCCTTTAAAAAAGAACGGAGAAGGCATAGAAAATCTTTCTTTCCAAGATGGTGATGTTCTACTAAAAATGAATTATTTTGGTTTTAGAAAAGCAAAGTATGACATCGAGGTTTCCGTTCCTGTTATAGAAGATCACTCACATGATATTTATAGTGAATGGGTGAGACAAAGTAAAGCTGATTATTGCATTGCATCTTTGAGAAAGACCCTTCCTTTAGCTGGGGGAGGAATAATTTGGAGTAATACTCATAATTTATCTGACATAGCTATAACAGTAAGAAATAATCTACAAAATGAACAACTATCTCAGATTAGGTGGGAGGCTATGAAAGAGAAAAGCTGATTATTTATCTCGGAATAATTCCTGTTCTATACAAAAAGACTCTTTTAGAAATAAATATATTCAAACTGAGAATATGTTTGATAATTTATCTCTTTGTTCTTTATCTACATTAGATAAAAACTTTTCTGGAAAAGTTTTGATATCACGAACTGGTATCAAAAGAAATTGCAAAAATTGGGATTTTTAGTTCAAAAAGCTTTCATTGGTATTGAAAAAGTAAAAATATTCGTGTTTTATCTTCTGAGTTGGAAGACTTAATCCCTTTTTTTCTTTAATACTCTTGTTTCCTAATCGTAAGAAGCGTGAACAATTTAAAAAGAATTTAATTAGACAATCAATTTATCCAACTGTTTTTATGGCAACTACCAGAAAGTTGTTCACATAGTTCTAAAGAAATTTCTAATACAATGCTTTCAATACATTGTGATGGACGTTATCGTCTAGAAGAGATTTCAGAGTTGGGAGATATAATATATAATTTATTAATTACATTTTAACTGTAATGTTTAGGATTATTAATTTTGGACAAAGGAAAGAATGGGATGATATCGTCCTGTCTTTTTCCAATTATGATGTATACTATCTTAGTGGTTATTTAGCTCCTTTCAAAGTGCATGGTGATGGTATGCCTATTTTAATTTATTATCAAGGTGAATGTTTAAGAGCAATATGTTCTTTTATGCTTCGTGATATAGCGAATGAAGAATGGGCACAAGGAAGTATAGAGAAAGGCTCTTTTTATGATATCGTGACTCCATATGGATATGGAGGATGGTTATTAGAAGGCGATACTACACATAATGAAATAAATACGTTCTGGAAAGAGGTAAATTGTTTTATGCAGAAACAAAATATTGTGGATGCATTTGTTAGATGGAGCCCTTGGCTGAATAATCAAGAATTGTTAAGAGGTTGGTCAAATATCATTGACTTGGGAAAAACAGTTTTTATAGATTTAACTTCTGAGGATATTATTTTCCAAAATATTAAAAGCAAAGACCGTGCAACTATAAGGAAAGCTATTAAAAATGGAATTGTTGTCAAGCATAGTGAAGATTTTACTTTGTTTGAGAAGTTTCGTAGTATATATAATGCAACGATGGATAAAGATAATGCTGATTCTTATTATTATTTTGATGCGAAGTTTTATGAGTCAATGGCTCAAAACCTACAGGGGGCATGGCAAATGTTTTATGCAGTCCTTGATGATGAAATAATTGCAATGAGCATTATTCTTATGTGTAATGGAAGAATGCATTACCATTTATCAGGTAGTGTTTTGAAATATCGTAATCTTAACGCAACAAATCTGATTCTCTATGAAGCTGCGATATATGGAGCGAAACATGATTATAAAATATTACATCTTGGAGGCGGTGTAGGTAGTGGTGAAGATCCTTTATATAAATTCAAAAAAACGTTTAATAAGAATGGTGACTTACTCTTTTGTATTTCAAAGGATTGTTTCGATGATGAAAAATATTCATATTTAGTAAAATTGAGGGAAAAGAATGATGTTTCATTTGATACCTCATCTTCTTTTTTCCCACTTTATAGATCATAATACGTATTAGTAAAAATGGAAAGAAATCGTGTTTTACTTTGTCTCGCTCACATGAGTGGTAACGAGATGAAATACATCCAAGAGGCGTTTGATACCAATTGGGTGGTGCCATTGGGACCAAATGTCAATGGTTTTGAAGATGATCTAAAGAGATTTGTTACCTCTGTGGTTAATTCTAAAGAGAAAGAATCATCTTTTAGAGATGAAGGCTATCCACAATCAATTCTTCCACATGAGGATAATCCTGATAACCTTTGGAAGGAGTCTTTGTCAGGATTGGAGGATAAGCGTATTGTAGCACTCTGTTCTGGTACCTCTGCTGTACACCTCGCTTTAGTTGCATTGGGAGTTAAGGCAGGCGATGAGGTCATCTGCCAGAGTTTTACCTTCTGTGCCAGTTCACATCCAGTAACTTACCTTGGTGCAACTCCAGTGTTTGTTGACTCAGAGAAGGAAACATGGAATCTTGACCCTGCGCTTTTGGAGGAAGCTATTAAGGATAGAATTGCTAAGACCGGTAAGAAACCAAAAGCAATCATCGTTGTTTATCTTTATGGTATGCCTGCAAAGATAAAAGAAATTCTTGCAGTAGCAGATAAATATGATATCCCTGTTGTAGAGGATGCTGCAGAGGGTTTAGGTTCAAGATACGAAGGACAGGTATGTGGTACCTTTGGCGAGTATGGTGTTCTCTCATTTAATGGAAACAAGATGATTACTACATCAGGTGGTGGTGCACTTGTTTGTCCTAATGAAGAGGCTCGTAATAATGTGATGTTCTATGCAACACAGGCTCGTGAGGGTTATCCATACTATCAGCATGAGAAGATAGGTTTCAACTATCGTATGAGTAATGTTTGTGCTGGTATCGGTCGTGGTCAGATGACAGTCTTGGATGAGCATATTGCTCATCACCGTCATATTGCTCATTTGTATGAAGAGGCTTTCAGTAAGGTAGATGGTATTACCTTCCATGCAAACCCTTCATCAGAGTTTGATTCTAACTTCTGGCTGAATACAATGGTTCTTGACCCTTCTGTTAAGGTGAAAGGTCAGGAGAATGCATATAAGACAACAGTACAGGGAGCTGTAGGTGGTGCAGCTGGTGTTATTCATTCAGTAGATAATGCACATACTGATTGTGAGCCAAATGCTAATGTTGAGGCTATGCGTGTCTTCCTTGATAAAGCCAATATTGAGAGCCGTCCTCTTTGGAAGCCAATGCACAAGCAACCATGTTATAAGGATTGTCCAGCATACGTAAATGGTGTGAGCGAGAAGTCTTTTTAAAAGTAGGTATGTGTTTACCAAGTGGACCATTAGTAACAGATGATGATGTGAAATATATTGTGGAGAAGATAAAAGAGGCAATGGCATAAGTGTTATCTTTTATAACCCATATTAAGGGCTGACGTCGTAGATCTTAATGTCTTCGGTGCCAGCCCTTGTTGTGTTTCTCCATATATTAGATTATGGTGATATCTTATGAAGCTTACCTTCTTATCCTCTACATAAAAGCCGTCGGATTATTAAATGAATAAATAAAAATCTCAAATTATATTAGGTTTGTATGTCAAGTGGATAAATGGTAAGAGTTTTTGCCGTTTTTGATATGTACGTGTCGCAAAAAGTACGACTCAACGGACGAAGAAAAGAATAGAAATTTAGTACTTATTTTTCAAGTTTTATTTTCTCTTCTTTTTGATAATATCTTTTACATTATCTGGCGTTGTAGATGGATAACATCGAAGAAATCAACGACTTGATAATTGTCGATATGTTTTTTAATTGCGTCGTTTTATTGTCTTTATTGGTTGTGTTGTCTATTCTTTTCGACAAAGAATCCTTTAGGCAATGTAGCTTCATAATTTGTCCAACAAGCAGCAGCCATACGTTTTTATCTGTGCAAGTCGTCCCTGACATTTTCTTCCTGTTTATATTGATTATAAATCTTTTCAGCATTCATGTATTGATCGTATGCTGGCTTCCATGATTGTAGAAACATATTGCATAAGCCTAACCGATAATAGACATCTCCCTTTTCTCGTTCATAACATACGGTTAGTGTTTTCTCATAATAGGGGATTGCCTCCTTATATTGCTTTAAGTTGAACTTACTTTCTGCAGTAGTATAATAGTAAACAGACCGCTCATGTGGCGCAAAATACTTCTCAATTTTAGGCATAACGCCCTTTCCAAGTATTTAACTGCAGCCTCATAATCCCAATCATGATAATAACATAAGCCTATATAAGCCTTGAAACGTTCGTTAAGTTTATATTCTTTATCCAATCGCTGAAAGATAAGCAGAGCTTCATGATACTTTGCTGAAGTAAAATATTCCAGTGCTTTCCCCAATTCCTCAGAATCCTTGCTTTTTTGTGCAAATGCAGGGATAGAGCTTGTTAGGAATAGCAGAAGCGTTATGATTAATTTTCCTGTTATTCTTACAGCCATATAATCTCTTTTATAATCTTCTCTCCGTATTGTACAAGGTCAATATCAATCAGAACCTTTCCCATTCTATGATTTTCGTGAGAGTCACCCATAGTTTGTTCAATCTCTTTCAAGCATTGTTTTACTTGAGTGAGAGACATGTCTGTTTCAAAAGTACCCAAACAATTCAAGAATTTGTCTGATTTTATTCCAATCGGTTCAGTCCATTGTGCATCAGAGAATTTGATACCCTCGAAACGTTGTTTCAACAGTGTCTGAGCTATAAATATTCTCCTTCTGATTGGAATTTGAGCCAAGTGCAATAATTGTCTTCATAAATACAAAGTTACGTATAAGTTTTGAAATCTTTGAGAGATTTAAGATAATTCACTTTGTGTTATATAATAAAAACGTGTATTTTTGCAGTTATATAATCTAAAAAGAACTTTTTATGAAAGCGATATATCTTCCTTTTTATTACATTCCTCTATATGTTTTCTACCGTAGCGTCAGACAAGCAAGGTGGGAATCAAGTTTATCAAGCTTATATTGATCAGTATAAAGACATGGCTATTGAAGGTATGCTGAAGTATGGCGTACCTGCAAGTATTACGTTAGCACAAGGTCTGCTTGAGAGTGGAGCGGGGCGTGGAAGACTTGTTCTCCTTGGTAATAATCATTTTGGTATTAAATGTCATGGTTGGACGGGTCGTACAATTACGCATGATGATGATGAGAAAGGAGAATGTTTCCGTGCATATAATAGTGCATTAGAAAGTTTTGAGGATCATTGTAAGTTTCTTCGTGACCGTCCCCGTTATAGGAGTCTGTTCAGTTTAGACAGAACTGATTATCGTGGTTGGGCTTATGGGTTGAAGAAAGCGGGTTATGCAACGAACCCTGTTTATGCACAAGGGTTGATAAATTTGATAGAACTTTATAAGCTCTACGAATATGATAAAGCGAATCGTTATGATCGGTTTATGGCGCACCATAGCGGTGAAAATACTGTTATTCGTGGTATAGATAAAAATCGGATTAACCCTGCTCAAATTGTAGGAGCACACCCTATTAATAAATATAATGATAACTATTATATTGTTGTAAGACAAGGAGACTCGTTTAAGTCTCTAAGTAAAGAATTAGAAATTAGTGTGAGAAAAACTGGCTAAGTACAATGAGCGTGATAAGCATGAACGTCTGATACCTGGTGAGTATATCTGGCTGGAAGAAGAAACAGAAGAAAGCTCGAAGGAGTTTAAAACGTCCGTATTATGTACGCAAGGCTGAGAGCCTATACGACATTGCACAACGTTATGGTATTCGTTTGAAGAGCCTTTGTGAAGAAGAATGAGAAAAATAGCCGAGCGTGGCTTGAGAATAGGTGACGAAGTGATATTATATTAAACGTAGTATCTCTCTAAAAATGATTTATCTGATAAACCTCCAATTGGTCATTAGATTCAAATATGTTTAGATTCTAATGACTGATAGGAAGATAAGATGTTTATAAATACACATAAAAAAGCCCTTATTTATCAGCTTATAGATAAGTAAGGGCTTTTTGTCATTGTTTGTCTTTACGCTGCCTACTACGCATTTGTTACAAATGCAAACAATCTACTGACAAGCAAAACTATTTTAATTTCTCAGAAATAGAAAAGGAACTCTGACTGATTAGAAATCTGTCAGACAGGTATCAATACTTTGGTGATAGCCTCTTTGTCAAGGTCTTGACCAATAAATACAAGTTTCTGCATTCTATCACCGTATGGCTCTTCCCAATCTTTTTTAAGTTTAGGATTATTCTCAAGGAATTCACGCAACTGGAATGGTGGCATAGTAGCATACCACTGACCTGCATTTCGAAGGTTCACCTGTTTGCCAGCTTGCTCAAAAACATAGCAGACATCCTTTTTCATTGCTAAAGTAACAGAGACCCTTACAACGAATAATTTGCTTAGGCCACTGACGTGCTACGAAATCATCAAAGAAATTGATGTCGAATGGACGGCGTGCATAGTAAACGAAAGTCTGGATGTTATATTCCAAAGCTTCACCGCTTTCTTCATTCTCCAAACCGTGATGATGGTGGCAGTGGTGGTGGTGATCATGAGTTGTTATGCTCATCGTGGTGGTGTTCATGCTCATCATGATCATGATGGTGGTCATGTTCTTCCTCTTCGTCATCGTGACCTTCTATCTCTGCAATCCATGAAGCAGAGTAGCAACCTTATCAAAGGATTGAAGTCGCCTGTATTGAGATTTTATCTAAGTCAACATCTCCATAATTACACTCAATAATCTCAGCCTTTGGTTGAAGTGAACGGATAATATTCTTCACCAGTCTAATTCTTCTTTGTTGACATCATCCACTTTATTGAGAAGGATGATATTGCAGAACTCAATCTGCTGGATAAGTGGGTTCTCGATATCGTCTTCTTGCAAGTCTTTCTTCAAAGGTCATTACCAGCAGAGAACTCATCACACATACGACGAGCATCAACAACAGTTTACGATAGAATCAAGTACTGCCTTTCCTTTCTTGGCCAAGTCAGGATACATTTGTGGATGAGGCGCAGATTGTCTGTGCAATAGGGCTGGTTCGCATGATACCCGCCTCAATAACAATGTAGTCGAACTTTTTGCTGTGACACAATTTTCATTCAACTGCTGTACTAAGTCCATCTTCAGCGTGCAACAGATACAACCGTTTTGGAGTGCAACGAGCAGATCATCCTTCTGATCGACAACGCCACCTGCCTCAATGAGGTCAGCATCAATATTTACTTCACCGATGTCGTTGACAATAACGGCAAACTTACTACCTTTCTTGTTAGCAAGAATCTTGTTTACTAACGTTGTCTTACCGCTGCCTAAATAACCTGTAGCTAGGAGGACAGAGTGTCTTTTATATTCATCTTATGTATCTTTTGTTTTATAATTCTAAAGACTACAAAGTTACAAAAATATGCCAAAGTGTCGTATTCAATACGGTGAAATATTGCGTAATCTAATCTTTTTCTATTCCTTAATAGAAAAGATGACGAGTGTGTCAAATGCAAATACCATTTTGATAATCTTCTATGTTGCTTTCCAAATAATTGGGAAATATTTGTAATTTATTAACTGTTTCATTATCAATCATAGCGTGAGTTTGTTAGTACGATGACTTTAGAAAACAGCAGCCACCAGCCCGACATGGGAAACACCGGGTATGGAAAGGCTACGAACAACAGACCTATCAGACAAACTTCTATGAGTTGACACGGACGTATCCGCCCAACAATTTACTTCTTCAGAATATAGGTAAAAACGCAACAATCTTATCGGAGATGACACGAAAGGTCCATCAATTATGAAAAAGGAGTCGTTTTATGAAGTTGTCAAAAGTCTGTATGTTATTCTTTATCCCATCTGTATGGCTCATATTTCCTACTATTCTTGGTACCGAGAAAATGATGTTGGACATCTTTACAGCTATTTTGACTATAGCTTCCTGCGGTTTCATGGACTGCTTGTATACGGCATAGAGCCATTCCCAGTCCGTAATCTCTATAGATGGCTATCCATGCAGCCTCTATGATCATCGGTCCGAGATGCTTGTTGCCACGGAAGGTCTTCTCTCCGCTTGCGGTTTCTCTCACTATTATGACAGGTCGGTATTAGGCCGAGATAACTGGCGAACTGGTTCTCGTTACAGGATCTCTTCACATCGTAGATTTCTGTCCAGTATACCATGGCTACGCACACCTATGCCAGGTATCGACATCAAGCTCGTAATTGTTCCTATACCTGTTGGTCTGCAAGCCTTCGTATGGATTTTGTCGCATCCAAGAGTGTCGGCGTATCGTCTCCACCTGCTTGACGAGCAAGTCCAGCGACAATCTTGAGGAGAAAAGCAGCTGACATCCTCCTTGAGCCATTTGATGAAAGCCCCTTGACCAGTGCGTCCCCGGTCTTGCGAACTGCTCCGGGTATCTCCACGCCATTGCAGTGCAGCAGGTGCTTCACCCTTGCCTTGTAGCGGAGAGTTGTTTCTGTATGGTCTTCCTTATGCGGATGACTGACCTGTCATCGATATTCTCTTTCTCACGGATGTATATGGGACGGATGTCACCGGCGCGCAAGGAGCGCGCAAGTTTAGCTGCATCTACCTTATCGGTCTTCATCACCTCCTCGTACTGGGTGGTCGGAACATCTGCGGCATGGGTCACGACACAGTTGATGCCGTACTCGCCCATGGAGCGTAGTATGTGGAAAAACCACTGAAGCCTGACTCATACACGGCATGGTACTCGCCATCGAAATGCTTCTTCAAAAAGTCAAAAAGCGTCTTTGCGGAGGCTTGCTGCAGGGTGCCCTCTCTTTGTAACCCGACTCGGTCAACTTTTGAACCTCCCGGAGTTTTGCATGCACATCAATTCCGATGTAAATCTTTTGTCCTTTGAAGGAAATTTTGTTTCTTTGCATATCGGTACGGTTCTAATTGTTGTCATTTGTCGTTTGCTACAAATATACAATCCAATTATTATCGTACCAACTTTTCCTGCAAACTATGAAAAACACCGCGGTGGTTTATGCCATGCGGCCGGAGGCGAAGCCTCGAAGAGCGGCATCCAGACTTGTCCAGTGTGTTGGCCTTTTGCAAACATAGTGACTTACAGTTTGAAACAATCGATGATTAAATATGACCATTTTTGTACTCGGTTTTGAGTAAAAGAAATGATCTTTTCTTTAATTTTAAAAGAATCCTACTTATAGATTGAAAGTTGTCAAGTTATTATTTTGCTTTTGACACATCCTCACTCTTTTAGGATGTGTATTGTCATCTATTACCCATGTAGATAAACGGAAGAGCAGAATACTTATCCTATGGAAAATAGTTCTATCTCAAAAATCAATGTGGAAAAAGCAGGGATATCTCCATCGCGTTTGGTCCCGTATCCCTCTTGATAAGGGATGTGCACACGCCAATGGTCACCCTTATGCATTGCACAGAGTGCTGTTTGAAATCCTATAATCAGTTCGTTTACCCGGAATGCCTCTGGGATACTTCTCTGCCAACTATCGTCGAAAACCTTACCGCTAATAAGACTACCACGGTAATGACAGGTAACGATAGAACGTTTAGTAACCTTTCCTTCACCGCTTCCTTCTTTTATTACTTCGTATAGAATACCATCAGGAAGTTTCTTGACACCTTCCTTCTGACTAAGTTCTCTAAGGTATTCTTCATTCTTTAATTTGTATTCTTGTTTCTTTCCCATACATCTTAATTCTAATTAATGCTCATGCAAAAATTAACCAATATCTTTTTGATTTCTAATTAATTCAATTACTTTTTGTTTCGGCATAGTATTTGTTCCATAACTTATAAACATAGATATGAATTTTTGATAGAATAAGTAATGATACACGTCGGGCAGAGCTGATTAGAGTGTTGGAACATTCAATAGAGCGATTGTCATTGGCAGAGTTGGAAGCTTTGTATTACGACCTTGTAGCTGAGGATTACATAAGAGTAGCGAAATGCAGTTGTTGGATAACAGGAACAAGGGAGATTCTACGCCTTGCTATCCTCTATCATAAGTAATGTGACCGTTCCATTGTTAGGTCTTGTTGACTTGGCGGTAGTGGGTCATATTGGTAATGAGGCCTATATTAGTGCGATAGCAGTCGGTTCGATGATTTTCAATGTCATGTATTGGCTGTTAGGGTTTCTACGCATGGGTACAAGTGGCATGACTTCACAAGCGTACGGACGACAAGACGGACAGGAATGTATGAAAATTCTTGTGCGTACACTGACAATAGGAATGGGCATGGGAGTCCTCTTTATTGTGGCACAGCGTGGCATAGAGTGGGGGATGGTTCGGTTAATGAATACGCCGGAGTGCTTCGTGGCACTTTGTTTGCTGCCTACTTTAGAATCGTTATATGGGGTGCACCAGCTATGTTGGGACTCTATGGACTGACCGGATGGTTTATCGGAATGCAAGATACGCGTACGCCAATGATGGTTGCCGTGTTGCAGAACGTGGTTAATATTCTTGCTTCTTTGTTCTTTGTTTTTGTATTTGATTGGACATCAGTGGCGTGCTGCTGGTACGGTTTTTAAGCTCAGTGGGCAGCTTTGGGCAGTATCTTATATGCTGCATACAAGCGGATAACATCAGGAGAAGAGCGAGGATTGATTTTTGGGAAAGATAGCCATATAGCCTTGCAGACAACCTTTCGTCATGTATTTATTATGAGAGGAGAGTGGAGTGAGTTCTTTCGTGTAAACAGAGATATCTTCTTGCGGACGCTTTGTTTGGTGGCAGTGAACTTTTTCTTTACGTCAGCAGGAGGAAAGCAGGGAGCTATGATGTTGGCGGTGAATACATTATTGATGACCTTGTTTACGCTTTTCTCTTATCTGATGGATGGTTTTGCATACGCAGGAGAGGCACTTAGTGGTAAGTATTATGGTGCAGGGGATAAAGAAGGACTGCATATAACAGTTCGTCGGTTGTTTGGCTTTGGTGTCATTATGGCATTGATATTTACTGCAGTTTACGTCTTTGGTGGTGTAGGGTTCCTTCATCTTCTTACCAGTGATACATCTGTTGTGACAGCGGCAAAGCCCTATCTCTTTTGGGCTTACCTTATTCCCGCAGCAGGAATGGTAGCTTTCGTGTTAGATGGGGTTTTTATTGGGTTGACAGCAACTAAGGGAATGTTATTCTCAACAGCTATGGCAATGATAGTATTCTCTTTGTCGTTTTATTATCTGTTCGAATAGTTTTGGAAATGATGCCTTTATGGATAGCTTTTCTGTCATTTCTTGGAATGAGAGAATCGCCTCTATTCTCTAGGGCAAGTAGATTTTTAGTAATATTTTTAATTAAAAGATTGTAATATGGGCTATGGTTGGATAATAGTATTTCTTTTGGTCCTTCTACTGGGCTGTGGATATGTAAGTTGGCATGTATGGCAGATTCTGCCCCTTGCCGTGGTAGGCAAGTGGATTGTCGTTGGAGCATTATTACTTTGCATCGTATGCTTCTTTACCAATTTTTATAATAGGTTTGGATAATAAGCCAATGCCAATAGCTATGACACTGTATGAACTCGGCAATTCAGCAGTGTTTATAGGACTGTATCTGTTGTTATTCTTCCTTGCGCTCGACTTGGGAAGATTACTTCATCTTGTTCCTCGTTCCTTCCTTTATAATAGTTGGGTAGGCACAGTGTCGGTAGTTGTTATTATGATTGGCTTGTTTGTTTATGGATATTTCAAATTATTTGCACAAAGAGCGTGTACCCTTGACTTTACAGTCAGCTAAAAGCGATGAAAAAGCAACATCGTTTGGTGATGATGACCGACCTTCATTTAGGTTATCATAATCGTGCAGATGAGTTTAGAAAGTGGGTTGATAAGGTGAATGAAGAGCAGCCAGAGGCTATTCTCATAGCAGGAGATATTATTGATGGTAGTATTCGTGCGCTCATAGATCAAGATATGGCAGCTGAGTTTCGTCGTCTGAAAGCTCCTATTTATGCTTGTTTGGGCAATCATGAATATATAAGTGGTGAGCCTCGTGCAAGAAATTTTTATCAAGATGCAGGGATTCATCTACCATTGATAATCATAGCTGGTGCTCTTTGGCTGGTGGAGACTCTGATTCTTATTGTAGGACGATGATAGGACGAATAAAAAGCGTGCCAGTCTATAGCATCTGATGAAGTCTACGCCAAAGGTTATTATACAATTCTTATGGATCATCAGCCTTATCATTTTGGAGAGGCGCAGCAAGCTGGTGTCGACTTCCAACTCTCTGGTCATACGCATTATGGTCAGGTATGGCCTGTAAAGTTGGATAGAAGACCTTATCTATGAGGATGCTTTCGGACCTTTACAGAAAGGAAATACACAATATTATGTATCTTCTGGAATAGGTATTTGGGGCGGTAAATTCCGTATCGGTACAAGATCAGAGTATGTAGTGACTGACATCAAGTAGGAATAAACCACTCTGTTTGTTTGGATAGGTGATTTAATAAACTACTTTATATATAATATGTTTACTGTTAGTCGTTTAATACGTTTCATTAAATGGTGTCTATAAGTTTATCGTTGTCTATTATTGTGCTCATACTGCGCACATATGGTGCGGAGCATGAACACGATGATGTTGGAGCATAAACTCTATTGGAGTTAATGGCTTAATGTCTTATAACTTTTTGTTGAGAAGGAGACTATGGGGTATTAGAAACGAACCATATAACTAAATTTAAACGTTATGGTTTGGTAATTGTACGATTAATAAGAAATAAGACTTCATTATCAGCTATCGCCATGATGAGAGATTAAAACAGAATGAATCTAAAAGAGACGTCTCAACGTTTTCTTTAAGATAATAGTTGTTCGTTACGAATATGTTGAAGAATCTAAAAAGAAAAACAGATATTAGTTTGCGGTTATCAGAAAATAGTTGTATTTTGCAAAGGATATATTTCGATCGATGAAATAAGGAAAAGAAGTTCCTTTATTTTCGTTCGTTTTTATTTTTGCTAAAATTAATGTTGATAGTTGACTACACGTTATTTGTTCAAATGATTATTTTCTCCCTCATAGTTACGGCTATGATTGTGACAATGTCAGGATGTGGTTCAAGTAAGGGCTTTACCTACTTACAAAATGCTGACTCTATTAGCCTTGCTGCTTCACGTGGTTTGTATGACGCACGCATTATGCCAAAGGACGAGTTGACCATCACGGTGAACACTACAGACCCCGATGCGGCAGCTCCTTTTAACCTGCAAGTACGCAACCAGTTGGGAGGTGGTAAGCAAGTTAGTTCTGGTGGTGGTTCTTTACAGGGCTACTTGGTAGACAACTCTGGCTTTATCAATTTCCCTGTGATTGGTAAGATTCATGTAAGCGGCTTGACAAAGCCTGAGTGTGAGGACCTTATCAAGAGTAAGATTCAACCTTATTTGGCACGCACAGAGAATCCTATTGTGACGGTTCGCATGAGCAGTTATCATATAACAGTGCTTGGTGAAGTTGGTCACCCAGGCGTTATTCCTGTGTCAACGGAGAAGATGAGCGTTATGGAAGCTATTGCACAAGCAGGTGATCTTGGCGTTTATGGTTAGCGTAATAACATCATGTTGATACGTGAAGATGCGACAGGTCAGAAGCACGTTGTACGTTTGAATCTTAATGACGCAAACTTGCTGAACTCACCTTATTATTATCTTCAACAGAATGATGTCCTCTATATTGAGCCAAACAGCGTAAAGGCTAAGAACTCTGGTATCGGTAGTTCAACCACTCTCGGTTCTCTTTTATCGGTATCGTGACGTCAGTAGCTTCGCTGCTTGTGAACGTGTTGAGAAAGTATATATACTGTCCTTGGAGGCTATTCTTATAGTCTTCTTATGGAAGAAATATAATTGGAATGAGAATATCTTTTGACATCCATGTCTTGGCTAGATCCTTTTCGGGTCTACAAAAGAGGGGGTGAGAGGTGTCTCTTTTTGAACTCAGTTGATTGATTAGGAGTATGTGTGGAATTGTAGGATACATAGGAACAAAAGCGTGAAGCTTATCATTTTCAATTAAAGGGTTTACACGCTCTTGAGTATAGGGGGTATGACAGTGCAGGTGTGCATTGATAAACGAGAAGTAAAAGAATCTGAATGTATATAAGACTAAAAGGGGAAGGTTGCTAAACCTGGAAGAGTATTGCTCTGATAAGGACATTACGAGGTAATATGGCATATACTCATACACGTTGGGCTACGCATGGAGAGCATCCTCAGTAAATGCTCATCCCGCATTATTCGCAGTCGAAAGAAATCTTGCTATCATTCATAATGGCATCATGAGAACTATGCTGAGATCAAAAGCATAAACGCTCATAGAAGAAAAGGGAATGTGTTTCCAGTCAGAGACTGACTACAGAAGTGCTGGTGCAACTGATTGATTACTATACAGACGAAGAAAAAATCCCTGAGCTACTGGAAGCTGTTCAGTTAGCACTCCATCAAGTGATTGGCGCATACGCCATAGCTATACTTGATAAGCGTAATCCTGATACGATAATTGCGGCTCGTAAAGCAGAGTCCGTTGGTGGTTGGGCATTGGTGATGGAGAGTTCTTTCTTGGTTCTGATGCCAGTCCTATCTGTAGAATACACGGATAAGGTTGTGTACTTTAGATGATGGTAATATTGCCGTTATGAAGTCAGGAGAGGAACTGAAGGTGGTTAAATATATCTGAATGACAGAGTTGTCACCTGAGGTTCGTACAGTAGACATCTAATCTTGGTCGGATAGAGAAGGTGGTTTCCACACTCATGCTTAAAGAGATGCAGCCTTGAGTGTCTGAAGAGACTGTGCGAGGACGAGTTCTTCATGAGCACAATCAGGTGACGTTGAGGTGCTTTTGATAGACCATCATGATACCTTGCTGAATGCTAATCGTATAATTATCGTAGCTTGTGGAGACAAGTTGGCATGCGAGGATTAATAGGTAAGCAACGATAGAAGAATATTGTCGCATTCCTGTTCAGAGTTGAATATGCAAGTGGTTTCCGTTATGGATAATCCGTAGTTGTGAGCGAGGTGATGTTGTGCATAGCCATCTCGCAGAGTGGTGAGACAGCAGATACACTTGCTGCAATTGAGCTTAGCAAAAGTCTAAAGGGTGCTTTCGTTATATGGTATCTGTAATGCTGATAGGCTGCAAGCATTCTCACGCTACTGATACAGGTACCTATATTCACGTGGGGCCGAGAGATTGGCGTAGCCTCGACGAAGGCCTTTAGGACAGGTTACTGTGTTGACAATGTTTGCGCTCGCTTCTGCAAATGCAGAGGAAAGTATCAGTTCAGAAGAAGATTACAAGATAGGTGGTAAGAGGAATTGGCTGAAATGCCATCTATTATAGAAGAGGTGTTAAAGTCAAATGAGCCCGATATGAGACTTAGCTCGTACGTTTACTTACGCCCGTAATTTTCCTCTATCTTGTAGTCGAGGATACAGTTACCCCGTAGCTCTGGAAGGTGCATTGAAGCTGAAAGAGATATCTTACATATCATGCAGAGGTTGTCCAGCAGCGAGATGAAACATGGGTCCAATTGCTTTAGAGTAGATTCGGATATGCCTGTTGTAGCTATTGCAACACATAACGGATGTATAGAGAAAAGTAAGGAGTAATATCCAGGAAATCAAGGCACGTCAGGTACGTGTGATAGCTTTTAGTCTCAAGGTGACACAACAGTATCTAAGATGGCAGACGCAGTGTCATTGAACTTCCAGACACGATGGAGTGTCTCTGAACCATTAGTAGTAACGGTTCAATGCAGTGTTGGCTTACTCACATAGTCTGTATGTAAAGCAAGGATGTTGATCAGCCGAGAAATCGGGCAAGTCAGTTACTGTTGATATAAGCCAGATGAAGAAATCTGAACATTAAAAGACGTAACGTGTGAGTTAATACCAATGGGCAGGCTATACTCTAAAGACAAAGACATATCTTCCTTTATAAAGGAGATATAGAGAAAACAAAGTATCAAAGTACAAGATAGACAGAAAAGCTTATCAATGGAAAGAACATTCATGAGATTGCGGTGTGGCAATGATTCGATTGTTAAAACCGCTTGAGTATTATCAGGAGAAGTATGGCACGTGGATGTATGCACTGAATAAACTCTATCTGATGATGGAGAAAGCAGCATAACCGTGGTCGGGAAAGAGGAGCTGGTATGAGCTTCTGTGAAACTGGATTCTGAGCCAGGTAATGAATATATGTTCCGTGAGCGTGCAGAGGGTAAGAATGCTGTCTCTGAAATCTTTGCCAATGTTTATAAGCATTATAAGGACCTCTCGCAGGAGCAGTTGTCCTGACGTTTCTTTTGCTAAAACAAATCTTCCCTTTGCAGGAGACCTTTATATGGGCCACCTTCGGTATTCTACTACCGGCAAGAGTGGCCTCTCTTATGTTCATCCTTTCTTGCGTCGTAATAACTGGAAAGCGAAGAACCTCTGTATGTGTGGTAACTTCAATATGACCAATATTGGAGATGTCTTTGAGATTCTAACCGAGCAGGGGCAGTGTCCACGTCTCTATAGTGATACGAATATTCTTTTGGAATTGATGGGACACAGACTTGATCGTGAGGTTGAACGTAACTTTGTGGACGCACAGAAGTTAGGTTTGGAGAAACGTGCTATCACACACTATATTGAAGAGAATGTGCAGATGAGCAATGTTCTCAAGACAACTATGCAACACTTTGATGGGGGCTACGTTATCTGTGGATTGACAGGTTCGGGTGAGATGTTCTCTATCCGTGACCCATGGTCAATTCGTCCAGCTTTCTATTATAAGAATGATGAGATTGTAGTCTTGGCAAGTGAGCGTCCTGTTCTGCAGACTACATTTGACCTTGAATGTGATGATATCCAAGAGTTGAAACCTGGTCAGGCACTGATTGTTAATAAACGCGGTGAATGTTCACTGCAACAGATTCTTGAACCAAAGCAGAATGCTGCTTGTTCTTTCGAGCGTATTTACTTCTCACGTGGTTCAGATCGTGATATCTATAAGGAGCGTGAGACATTGGGGCGTCAGTTGACTGAGCCTGTATTGAAAGCAGTTGACTATGATACAGAACATCAGTTCTCTCGTATATCCCTAATACAGCAGAGGTTGCATTCTATGGTCTTGTTCATGGCTTTAAGGAGCAAATTGACAAGAAGAAGGTTGAGCAAATTGCTGCTTTAGGTTCTAAGGCTTCTTCAGAGGAGGTTTATCGCATTATTCATCAGGACGTACGCTCTGAGAAAGTGGCATGGAAGGATATTAAGTTGCGTACTTTTATTACTGAAGGTAATTCGCGTAACGACCTTGCTTCTCATGTTTATGACGTTACATACGAGTGTATTAAACCCTATGAGGATAACCTCGTTATTATTGATGACTCTATCGTTCGTGGTACAACATTGAAGGAGAGTATCCTTCGTATTCTCGATCGCTTGCATCCTAAGAAGATTGTTGTCGTATCCAGTGCGCCACAGATTCGATTCCCAGACTACTATGGTATTGATATGCCACATCCAGAAGAGTTCTGTGTCTTCCGTGCAGTAATCGAACTGATACGTGAACGCGGTATGGAAGACTTGCTTCGTGAGGTATACGAGAATTGTAAGAAAGAATTGGCAAAGCCTAAGGGAGAGACTATTTCAAATGCTGTTCGTGCAGTTTATAAGCCTTTCACTGTAGAGGATATCAATCGAAAGATTGTTGAAATGCTGCGTCCAGAAGGTATGACAACACCTGTAGAACTTGTGTTCCAGAGTGTGGAAGGATTACATAATGCTATACCTAATCATCCAGGTGATTGGTATTTCTACAGGAAACTATCCAACTCCAGGTGGTATGCGACTGGTCAATGAGGCCTATCGTAAGCTATTACGAGCGTGAACATCTAAATACAGTAAAAGCGTAATAATCGCATGCCTGTAAATTATTATCATGAACAAAAAGAATTATTTTTCATGAAAAGGAAAGATTTCTTTTCACGATAAAAATATTTCTTTTTCATGAAAAGAATTTTTCAATCCAACAATACTATAAGCAATGAGGAACGTAACTGGTCTTAAGTGACGGAACAAAATTCCATGGAAAGTCGTTTGGATACGATGCTCCAATAGCTGGTGAGGTTGTCTTCAACACAGCTATGATGGGCTATCCAGAGAGCTTGACTGATCCTTCGTATGCGGGGCAGTTACTAACAATGACCTTCCCATTGGTAGGTAATTATGGTGTACCACCTTTTACTATTGAGGAAAGTGGTATTCCAACCTTCATGGAAAGTGATAAAATCTATGCCTCAGCCTTGATAGTGTCTGACTATACAGAGGAGTATTCTCACTGGAATGCTGTGGAGAGTCTGGCTGATTGGCTGAAGCGTGAACACGTACCAGGTATTACTGGTATTGATACACGTGAACTTACTAAGGTTCTGCGTGAACACGGTGTGATGATGGGCAAGATACTCTTTGATGATGAACCAGATAATATTCCAGAGGCTGATTACGAGGGAGTAAACTTCGTTGATCGTGTTTCAACTAAGGAGATTATCCGCTATAACGGTGCAGGAAAGAAGGTTGTCCTTGTTGACTGTGGTGTAAAGCTAATATTATTCGTTCATTGATTACCAGAGGTGTTGAGGTTATCCGTGTGCCATGGAACTATGACTACACTGGTATGGAATATGATGGGACTTTTTCCTTGCAAAATGGTCCTGGCGACCCTGATATATGTAATGATGCTGTTGAGATTATCCGTAAGCAGATGAGTATGAGTAAGAAACCTATCTGTGGTATCTGCATGGGCAACCAGTTATTATCAAAAGCGGCAGGAGCAAAGATTTATAAGTTGAAATACGGTCATCGTGGACATAATCAACCTGTTCGTATGGTAGGTACTGAAAAGTGTTATATCACCTCACAGAACCATGGTTATGCTGTTGATGCTTCAACATTAGACAAGATTGGCAGGAACTCTTCGTTAACATGAATGACGGAAGTAATGAGGGTATTCGCCATAAGGAGAATCCCTTGGTTTACTTCTCAGTTCCACCCAGAGGCTTGCTCTGGGTCCGGTTGATACTTACTTTATGTTTGATACAGTTGTAGAAACACTGAAATAATGAAAGACGAGTCAATAAAGAAAGTCCTGATACTTGGTTCAGGCGCATTGAAAAATTGGTGAGGCAGGCGAGTTTGATTACTCTGGTTCACAGGCATTAAAGGCCTTACGTGAAGAGGGTGTTTCTACTGTTTTGATTAATCCAAACATTGCAACGGTACAGACATCAGAAGGTGTTGCCGACCAAATCTACTTCCTTCCGGTTCAACCTTACTTCGTTGAGCGTGTTATAGAGAAGGAACGTCCTGATGGAATTCTCTCTGTCTTTTGGTGGCCAAACAGCACTGAACTGTGGTGTTGAGTTGGATGAACAGGGTGTTCTGAGAAGTATAATGTAAAGGTCTTAGGTACTCCTGTTAAGGCAATTATGGATACTGAGGACCGTGACCTCTTCGTAGAACGACTCGATGAGATTGATGTAAAGACAATTAAGAGTGAGGCTTGTGAGGATATCCAGCAAGCACGAGTGGCTGCAAAGAACCTGGGTTATCCTGTTATTGTTCGTGCTGCATACGCATTAAGCGTCTGATGGTAGTGGATTTTGCTGATAATGAGGATGAGTTGAATACACTCTGTGAAAAGGCCTTTTCTTTCTCTCCTCAGGTATTGGTAGAGAAGAGTTTGAAGGGTTGGAAAGAGATTGAGTATGAGGTTGTTCGTGACCGTTATGACAACTGTATCACTGTTTGTAACATGGAGAATTTCGACCCACTTGGTATTCATACAGGTGAGTCTATCGTTATTGCACCATCTCAGACGCTTTCTAACAGTGAGTATCACAAGCTTCGTGCATTGTCTATCAAGATTGTACGCCACATTGGTATTGTTGGTGAATGTAATGTTCAGTATGCTTTCGACCCAGAGAGTGAGGACTATCGAGTTATTGAGGTAAATGCTCGTCTGTCACGTTCTTCTGCTCTTGCCAGTAAGGCAACTGGTTATCCTCTTGCTTTTGTTGCTGCTAAATTGGGTATGGGCTACGGACTCTTTGAGTTGAAGAACTCTGTAACAAAGACTACCTCTGCTTTCTTTGAACCAGCACTCGACTATGTAGTCTGCAAGATTCCACGTTGGGACCTTAGTAAGTTCCGTGGTGTGGATAGGGAGTTAGGCTCAAGTATGAAGTCTGTTGGTGAGGTAATGGCTATTGGTCGTAACTTCGAGGAGGCCATTCAGAAGGGTCTTCGTATGATAGGTCAAGGCATGCATGGCTTTGTTGAGAACAAAGAATTGCAGATTGATAACCTCGATGCTGCTTTGCGTGAGCCTACCGACAAGCGTGTATTCCTTATTTCTAAGGCAATGCACAAGGGCTATACGGTTGATCAGATTCATGAATTGACGAAGATTGACCGTTGGTTCCTTAATAAACTCAAGCATATCATAGATATTGATGAGGAACTGAAGACTAAGAATATCAACACACTTGATAAGGAACTTCTGCGTACAGCAAAGGTTTATGGCTTTACAGACTTCCAAATCGCACGTGCTGTTGGACTGGAAGAAGAGTGCAAGCATATGCACGAAGCGATGAGAATTGTTCGTCGTCTGCGTAAGAGTTTTGGTATTCTTCCTGTTGTTAAGCAGATTGATACATTGGCTGCAGAGTATCCTGCACAGACCAATTACCTCTATGTTACATACGCTGGTGTGGCTTTCAGATGTTACGTTCTCTAATGACCGTAACTCGGTTATCGTACTTGGTTCAGGTGCTTATCGCATTGGTAGCTCTGTAGAGTTCGACTGGTGTGGTGTTCAGGCATTGAATACAATTCGTCGCCAGGGGTATCGTTCTATCATGATCAACTATAATCCAGAAACTGTGTCAACGGATTATGACATGTGTGATCGACTCTATTTCGATGAGTTGACATTCGAACGTGTCATGGATATCATTGATGCAGAGAACCCACATGGTGTGATTGTATCAACAGGTGGTCAGATTCCAAATAACCTTGCGATGTATCTTGATGAGGAGAATGTGCCTATTCTTGGAACATCAGCAAAGGATATTGATAACGCTGAGGACCGTGCAAAGTTCTCGTCTATGCTCACAGAGAATGGTATCAATCAGCCAGAATGGAGTGCATTGACAAGTATGGACGATATTGATAAGTTCGTTGACCGTGTTGGCTTCCCAGTACTTGTGCGCCCATCTTACGTACTTTCTGGTGCAGCAATGAATATCTGTTCTAATAGGGATGAGCTCACTCGCTTCCTTCGATTGGCTGCAAATGTCAGCGAAGACCACCCTGTAGTGGTAAGTAAGTTTATTGAACATGCAAAGGAAATTGAGATGGATGCTGTTGCACAGGATGGTGAGATTTTGGCATACGCTATTTCTGAGCATATTGAGTTTGCTGGTGTTCACTCTGGGTGATGCTACATTCAGTTCCCACCGCAGAAACTTTATGTTGAAACTATGCGCCGTATTAAGCGTATCAGTCGTCAGATTGCAAAGAAGTTACACATCAACGGACCATTCAACATTCAGTATATGGCACGTGATAACGATATTCTCGTTATTGAGTGTAACCTCCGTGCGAGTCGTTCCTTCCCATTCGTTAGTAAGGTGTTGAAGCTCAATTTCATTGACTTGGCTACTAAGATAATGCTCGGTGCACCTGTTGAGAAGCCTAATAAGAACCTCTTCGACCTTGATTATGTAGGTATTAAGGCTTCTCAGTTCTCTTTCAACCGCTTACAGAAGGCTGACCCAGTATTGGGTGTTGATATGAGTTCTACAGGTGAGGTTGGTTGTTTGGGTGATGATACCTCTACAGCTTTATTAAAGTCTATGCTGTCTGTAGGTCTTAGAATACCTAAGAAGACAATCTTGTTGTCAACAGGTGGTGCTAAGCAGAAGGCTGAAATGCTTGATGCAGCAAAGATGTTGAAGCAGCATGGCTATGAACTTTATGCAACAGTCGGTACGTCAAAGTATCTCGCAGAGAACGGAATTGAGAATACATGTGTGTATATGCCTTCGGATGAAGGACAGCACCCACAGGCACTCGACCTTCTACATGAGAAGAAGATAGACATGGTTGTGAACATGCCAAAGGACCTTACTCCGCGTGAGTTGACCAATGGTTATAAAGTTCGTCGTGCAGCTATCGACCTCAATGTACCATTGATTACAAACAGCCGATTAGCAAGTGCGTTTATCTCTGCCTTCTGCAATGTCAGCTTAGATGACATTGATGTCAAGGCTTGGGGAGAATATTAATAGTTTTCGGGGGTTAAAGGAGTTAAGGGGGTTAGAAGGAGTTTAGTTTACAATAATCATTGTTGAGGTTGATACCTTTCACTAAACTCCCTTGACTTCCAAAGCAAGGATTGGGAAATAATGTCTTAACTCCTTCTAACTCCTTAACCCTTTTAGTTTCTTAAAGATGAAAACAACATTCAATGAAGTTGCTGCCCTTAGTCTTTGTGGCCATTTCTGCAGTAGCTTTAATGTCTTGCTCAGGCTGTTCTTCGCGAGGAGTAGGGCATTATGATACAACACAGGTCGACACAATGTTGGCTGTCGATCTTGATAGTAATTCGTCTGGTGATGGGACGTATGTTTCTTCATGGACCTATTTCAATGATTCTGCAGTAGCCAATATGCAGAGTGCTCCAAACAAGAAGTCGCAGATAACTCCTTCTAATCGTATGAACATTCGTGTGCGTTATCTTGGACGTGTAGGTGTAGAAGCATGTATGATTCTTGGTGATGGTGAGCAGTTTGCGGGCAACAGTTATGATACAACCAACTTTGTTCGTGTCTATGCGTATGGAGAGGAGGTTGGTCGATTTAGTTATAAAGTCAGGTATCAGTAAGCAAACTGATTCTGCCTTTGTTCAGACTCCAGAGGCTTTTGTTGAATGTCTTCGCAAGTATCGTTCCTTCAAGATTGAAACAACAACTTTTACCAGTGGAACACTTGTTTATAGTTTTGATGCTATTGCAGCATTGGCAAATAGAAAACAAAAGTAAGGTGTTACCATTATGGTAATCTTTGTTTTAGTATGATAGTATAGTTTATGTCTCTAACTATCAGAACATATCATTATAAAAAGGTAGTATTTAAAGGATAAAACATTATGAAGAAAGGACTTGTATTAGAAGGGGAGCTATGCGCGGCTTGTTTTCTGCTGGTGTAATGGATGTTCTGATGGAAAATAATATATGGCCTGATGGCGTTATTGGTGTTTCTGCAGGTGCAGCCTTTGGTTGTAATATGAAAGTCAAAGCAGGCTGGACGAGTGCTCAGATACAATCAAAAGTTGGCAAAGACTGGCGTTATGCTTCTTTGCGTTCGCTTTTGACAACAGGTGATTACTTTGGTGGTGAATACGCTTATCATTATATGCCTCGTCATATTGATTACTTCGATGTTGATACCTTCCGTGAGAATCCAATGGAGTTTTGGGCTGTATGTACAAACGTTGGAACTGGCAAGGCAGAATACAAGCGATTGATGGAAGTTGATGATAATTGTTTAGAGTATATTCGTGCCTCTGCATCTATGCCTATTGCTGCGCGTATTGTGACGGTAGAAGGTAAGAAACTTTTGGATGGTGGCATTGCAGATTCTATCCCTCTCCGTTTCTTTCAGGAGCAAGGCTATGAACGTAATTTGGTTGTTCTTACTCAGCCAGAGGGCTTTGTGAAGGAGCCAAACTCACTGATGCCTCTTATGCGTATGTGGTTACATCGTCATCCACGTGTTGTGAGAGCTTTGGAGCAACGCCATATCATGTATAATGAACAGTTAGCCTACATTCGTGAAGAAGAAAAGAAGCCCAACACCTTAGTGATCCGTCCAAAAGCAAAAAGCTAACGATAGGACATTTCTCACATGACCCAGCAATGATGCAAGCTACCTACGATCAGGGTAGGGAAGTAGCTTTGGAACATTTGAATGAAATTAAGGAGTTGTTTGGAGTTAGTGAGATGAAATAAGTGATGTGATGTTCTAAATGTGAACTCATACTTTATACACTATAAGATATAAATCAGATTAAATTATTTGACATGAGAGGATCTGTCATCAAAAATAAGATAAAAATGGATACGACAACAAATGAGAAAGTAGTATTTTGTTTATTTGCTTAGGTAATATTTGTCGCTCCGGCTGCACATGCTGTGATGCAACATCTTGTTGAAGAACGAGGCTGTGCAGACCGATATATGATTGACTCAGCGGGAATTGGTAATTGGCACGTTGGACAATTACCTGATAAGCGCATGCGTGAACATGGTAGACAGCGTGGATATAGCGTTGACCATCATGCTCGGCAATTTGATGCGCGTAGAGATTTTTGAGTTATTCGATAAGATTGTAGTAATGGACGAGGATAACTATCGCAACATTACATCTCAAGCACCAAATGAAGCGGCACGAGAAAAAGTCGTACGAATGGCAGATTTCTTTACTCAGCATCCTTCTGCTACGTGTGTTCCTGATCCTTATTATGGTAATGCAGAAGATTTTAACTAGCTCTTGATTTAATAGAAGATGGATGTGAGGGTATTTTTAAATACCATCTAATACTTCTAATTTTGGGTAGTATAATTCTCTCCAATCACAAAACAATAGTCATTTTAAGAACATATTGTTAGATGTTAAGTACTCCGCACCATTGGTGGTAACCATTAGCTACACATGGTGCGAAGCATCCGCACGATGTGTGCTGGGTGTAAATACGTCAATAGATAATGGACAAAAAGGGGCGTAACAGATATTGTCATAAGATGTGGTAAGCACTGATAACCACTTTGTATGGCAAACGTCTTATCGAACAATGAGTAATAGAAAAACTCCCATAACAAACCATTGCGGTAATGTTGTGGGAGTTTTTATTTTATTCTTTCGTATCTCAGACTATTCCATATTTCTTTAATATCTCCTGACAGAGCATATAGCCCTTTAATCATCATACGTGGAACGTGGAATGGTCCCATGAAGATATTACCCTTTGCAGGCTGTGCAACGGTTCCGTCACGATGGAGATAACCATACCATTACTGGGTAATCTTGGTCAGGGAAAGTGGGCGTATGTCCACTCGCTAATACGCTGATGACGATAGAGATACTCCTCGTCTCCAGTTCCAAGGTAGGCATAGAGAGACGCAATGATTGTCTCACACTGTGGCCACAGGAACTTCATGTCTTGTGAATAGTCCTGTGGGGGGAGGTTACGACAGTCGCAGAAGTTGATGATACCACCATATTGCTTGTCCCATCCCCAGTCCCATGACCAGTCGAAGATGGTGAGGGCGGTGTCGAGTAGGTCTTTATCCCAGTTGCGTAGCTTGACTTCCTCCATGATAAACCACGCGGTCTCAATGCAATGACCAGGGTTGATGGTACGTGTTGCATTGGTATCAATGAACTCTCCCTTTGGACCGACTGTTTCAAGCAGCGCCTTAAACTCTGGGTGCATGAAGTAGCGACGGAGCAATGAGATAGACTCATCAATCTGCTGAGTCAGTGTTGGGTCGTCAATCACCGCACGCAGACGTGAACCAACGTTGATGAGAATCATAATGATAGAATGGCTCTGCATCTCTACAGTTGGCTCATACTTAGCAGGGAGAAAACCTGGAGTAGAGAGGAAACGCTGTGCATCATGGAACACCTGTAATGCTCTTTCTGCATAATGCTTGTCACCTGTAGCCTAAGAGTATTCGGCAAAGGCTATTGCTGCGAATGTCTCTGAGAAAACATAACGACGCTTGCGCAGTGGTTTGCCTTCTGCTGTCACCTCAAAGTACATGTGTCCGTCTTTGTCAAAGCAATACTTCTCAATGAAGTCGATAGCCGACTTAGAGGCTTCAAGCCACTCTTGGTTCTTCTCTACATTGTTGTATGCAAAAGCACAGATGAAGGCCCATCGTCCTTGAAACCACACCGACTTGGTTGTGTCCATCAATGAACCATCACGGTTTCCAAGCAGGTGTATATACCGCCATTCTCCTTGTCCCAACCATGGTTCAACCAGAAAGGCATAATGTTGTTAGTAAGGTCGTTCTTGTAGGTTTCAGCCCATGAACGTAAGTATTCTTTCTTATTCATAATCTTAGGTGATATTATCTATGTGTTTATTCTCCAATGGATAACAGTGAGGGTAGGATAAAGAATCGTCTTTTTCAGTCCTTCCTTTATCACAGAATCCCAACAAATTTAGAACTAATTTACCGATTATCCAAATAAAGAGATGATAACTATAACTTTATTCTTGATAGCTATGACTTATTTTCAGAACTTTCGCAAGGAAACGAAGTGTAGCTCTCCTTGTTCTTCGCCACCTCTTCTGGTTTACCGCAGCTCAACATACGACCGCCACCACGACCACCTTCTGGTCCCATATCAATGATATAGTCTGCAAGTTTGATGACATCGAGATTGTGTTCGATGATGATAACAGTGTTGCCACGGTCAACAAGCTTTCTGTAAGACGTCCATCAAGATACGTATATCTTCAAAATGAAGACCTGTTGTAGGCTCATCAAGGATGTAAAAGTGTCTTACCTGTGTCACGTTTTGCAAGTTCGGTTGCCATCTAACAGCTGACTTTCACCACAGAGAGGGTAGTGGAACTTTGTCCAAGCAGTATACTCCAAGCCTACATCCTGTAATGCTTTTGATCTTCGGCAGGATCTGTGGTACGTTCTCAAAAGAATTCTACGCCATATTGACTGTCATATCCAATACGTCTGCAATAGATTTACCCTTAAAACGTACTTCTAATGTTTCTCGAGTTATAGCGTTTGCCGTGACAGACCTCGCACGGTACCATCACGTCAGGTAGGAAGTTCATTTTCGATGGTTTTGTAACCATTACCGCCACATGTCTCGCAGCGGCCTCCTTTCACATTGAAGAGAATCGTCAGCTTATAACCACGAATCTTAGCTTCGGGAAGATTGACGAAGAGTTGGCGGATATCAGAGAACACGCCTGTATAGGTTGCAGGGTTACTGCGTGGAGTACGGCCGATAGGACTTTGGTCAACGTTCACCACTTTATCAATGTTATCAATGCCTTCAATCTTTCCGTAAGGCATAGGACGTTTCAGTGAGCGGTAGAAGTGTTGTGAAAGTATAGGCTGTAAAGTCTCATTGATGAGTGTACTCTTTCCTGAACCAGACACACCAGTGACGACAATTAGTTCGCCAAGTGGGAAGGTTACGTTCACGTCTTTTAGGTTATTACCCTTACAACCTGTGAGTTGGATGGTCTTTCCATTTCCTTCTCTGCGCTCCTTAGGAAGCTCAATGGCACGTTCACCATTCAGGTATTGTGCTGTGAGTGTGTGTCTTGAGCATGTCTGCAGGCTTTCCTTGGAAGACAACCTCGCCACCTTTGCGTCCAGCTTTTGGTCCGATGTCTACAATCCAGTCCGCAGCACGCATCATGTCTTCGTCGTGTTCAACAACGATAACCGTATTTCCCATGTCGCGTAACTCTTTCAAAGAGTTGATAAGACGCTCGTTATCGCGTTGATGAAGACCGATAGAAAGGCTCATCGAGAATGTAGAGTACGTTGACAAGTTGTGAACCAATCTGTGTAGCAAGGCGAATACGTTGGCTCTCACCACCAGATAGCGTGGCACTTTGACGGTTTAATGCAAGGTAGTCAAGGCCCACATCGAGTAGAAAGTTTATACGTTTACGAGATCTCCTTTTATGATTTCAACGGCGATAGTCCGCTGCTTCTCGTTCATGTGTTCCTCAACATGATCAACCCAGTCTTTCAACTCGTTGATGTCCATTTCTGCAAGATCAGCAATGTTTCTTGTCCCATATTTTTATACGACAAAGCCTCACGATTCAAACGATGACCCATGACATTCTGGACATTGAGCTTCGGCTATGAACTGGTCTGCCCACTTCTTTCCTGCTGAGGAATCATCGTTCTCCATAACCGTACGGAGATACTTAATGATGCCATCAAAGGACACAAAGTAATCGGAGGTAGTATGTACAAGCTCTTTAGCTATCTTCAACTTCTCCAAAGAACCATACAAAACCTCATCCATAGCTTCCTTAGGTATATCCTTAACAGGAGTCTTAAGATCGCAATTATGCTTCTTTAAGAGAGCGTCTATCTGCCAGAAAATCATCTGGTTCTTGTATTTCCCTAAAGGAACTATTGCACCACTATGGATGTCTTGTTTGTCATCTGGAATCACTTTCTTCAAGTCAATCTCATCAATAACACCCAAACCTTTACACTGAGGACAGGCACCTTCAGGTGAGTTGAATGAGAAGATGTTTGGCGCAGGGTCTTTATAAGCGATGCCCGTAACGGGGTCCATCAGTCGTTTAGAGAAGTATTTGGCTTCATTTCGTTCGTTGTCAAGAATCATAATCAAGCCTTCTCCCTGCTTCATCGCAGTTGAAACTGTCTTTGCCAAACGCTCACGTAGCGTGCTATTCTCCGTACCACCGAGTTTCATCTTGTCAATAACAACCTCGATGTTATGGTTCTTGTAACGGTCAACTTTCATACCACGTGTAAGCTCTTGTACCTCTCCGTCGACACGGATATACAAGTATCCCTTGCGTCGCATCTGCTCAAAGAGTTCACGATAGTGACCTTTACGATTGCGAACAAGTGGCGAGAGAATATATATCTTGCGGTCTTGATAATCAGACATAATCATATCCACAACTTTCTCCTCAGTGTATTTTACCATCTTTTCACCGCTCATGTAAGAGTATGCTTCACCTGCACGTGCAAAGATAAGGCGGAGGTAGTCGTATATCTCTATAGTTGTACCAACTGTAGAGCAGGGGATTCTTATTGGTTGTTTTCTGTTCAATGGAGATGACAGGGGATAGTCCTGTAATCTTATCTACGTCTGGACGTTCCATGTTTCCAAAGGAAGTTGCGTGCGTAAGCAGAAAGGTTTCAATGTATCGACGCTGACCTTCGGCAAAAAAATAGTGTCGAAAGCAAGCGAACTCTTTCCCTGAACCGAGATAGGCCCAGTGAAGACAGTCAGTGAGTTGCGTGGGATAGTTATATCTACATTCTTCAGATTATGTACTCTGGCTCCGAAGACTTCTATTTTCTCGTTCATGGGGTTGTTGGGTGTTTAGTGTTGGGATGTTTGGGTGTTATGAATGTTGAGTGTTGATGGATAGTTGGGTGTTTGGTGTTGGGATGCTTGGTGTTGAGGATTTCCTACTGTGTTGATGACTTCCTTGATGGTAACAGTGATGAAAAATCGCTATTCATCACCATCCCATCATTCATCACCCATCACCCACCCATCATCATCTCGTCGACTGCGTGTAACCTCTGAGGAGGTTAACATCTCGTCGAATGTGGAACTCTTTGCCGTCAGCTCCTTTGGCAGTTACATTGACAAAATAAGTTCCTTGGGCAACATCTTTGCCTTTATACTTACCATCCCAACCACCAGCAGGGTCATTCCATTCGTATATCTTTTGTCCCCAACGGTTAAAGATGATAGCTTTTAAACTCTACAATACTCTTATATCCAGGTTTTGCACGATAAATGTCATTGATACCATCTCCATTGGGTGAGAAAGCATTAGGCATCTGTAGACTACTTTCACTGATGGAGAAACTAATAGCATTGTAGCGTGTGGTGTCACTATTCAGGATTTCATAAAGAACTACTCTCGTTGTTCCTGCCTCTCTAAAGGTGTATTCGGTGTTCTCATCATAACGGATAAGAAAAGCCGACGTGGATTATTTTGATTGAAGAAGTGCCATTCGTAGTGGGTTGCTGCGTCCTTTGTCGTAGGTGGATTAGCTGAGAACGCAATCGTCAAAGGAGCCGATCCAACATAAGTATCACCTGCTGCAATTGTGTTGGTCTCACCATTTGCATCGGTATACTTACCTGAGGGTTGGCAGTCTTGTGCCCATGCTATAGAAGAGAGAAGCATAGACACCATCACCCCAAATAGTCTAAATTTATATTGTTTTCATTCTGATAGTTTCGTTTGATGTTACCTTGAAAATTGTATAATCGTGCAAATTTTCACAATTTTTTTCCCATACAAACAAGTAATTCTATCTGCCTCAATAGGATAATAATACGTATTTTCTATCTGATAAAGCTTAAATAGCATATTCTCTTACTGTGGCACTTTTTAGAACTGACAATATTGTAGTCTCTTTGAGAAAGGATGGCTTTTATATCAATTCTATCTTGTTTGGGTGGGGTGTTCTAACTCTTTTTTAACAATGAGGTGACTTCGTTCTAACAATATTTTTGTAAAGGTGTTTAATAGTCCGCACCAATTGTGTTTACCCTTAGCACCATTGGTGCTGATGCTTCACACCACTGGTGTTGAGTATTAGTACCATGAAAAAATAGTAAGGAAAAGGGTGATAGATGTCGTAAAATAATATCTAATAAGAGATTATAAGAAACTCAGACAAGAATGCTTTTGTTTGGCAATAATAAAATGAAATGCTATAGCGTTTTTTGTGTTTTTATCATTCTACATCTTTTGATTACAGATTTCTTTTTGTATATTTGCAGTTGTAATTTGTTACTGATTGAAAACGAAAGTGTATTTATGAAAAATTATTTAAAATATCTTATGCTGTTTTTGGCTATGACTTTTAGTTATAGCGTATTGACACAAAAGTGTTCAATGGCGTGATCAGCATAAGGTAAAACGTAAGGAAACTATCTTTGGTATTGCTAAAAGAATATGGTGTTACTATTCCACAGCTTCTTGATGCTAACCCTACAATGAAGCAGGTTGGTTATGAACTGAAGAAAGGTGACTTAATCTTTGTTCCTTATTCAAAGGAGGGCGACTTCCTTCCAGATGGTTCTGTGAAAGGTAAGGCGGACAAAGAAAGCCGCGACAGCCAGTTGCAGCTCAAAGCTCCAGTAAAGGCTGTTAATGCTATCCGAGTTGGTGTTATGCTTCCTTTGCATAATCAAGATGGAGATGGAAAACGTATGGTAGAGTACTATCGTGGTATTTTGTTGGCTCTTAATCAATTGAAGAGTGAAGGAATTACTACAGAGGTTCACGCTTGGAATGTACCTAAGGGTGCTGATATTCGCAATACCTTACTTGAGCCAAATACCTCAAAGTTAGATGTTATCTTTGGTCCCCTTTATTCAGAGCAGGTAAAACCATTGGCGGATTTCTGTCGCGCATACGATATTAAACTCGTTATTCCTTTTTTTCCATATCAGGCAATGATGTTGAAACTAATCCTAATATTTTCCAAGTATATCAGACAGAGGCCTCGTTGACAAACAAGGCGATAGCATCTTTCTTAGAGCGTTTCCAGAAATCACATCATCCGATTTTTATTAATTGTAAGGATGAAACAAGTCAGGTGGGTGAGTTCACAACAAGCTTGAGAAATCAGCTCGATTTACAGAAAATCAAGTATAATCTCACAAGTTTAAAGTCATCTAATGCGGACTTTTCAAAGCATTTTGATGCTACTCGTCCAAATGTTGTGATTCTTAATTCAGAGAAGAGTCCACAGTTGAATAGAGGTCTTTAATAAATTGGATCAGTTGAAGAAAGCACGCCCTGGTATTGCGATAAGCCTTTATGGTTACAATCAGTGGTTTGTTTATCAGGATTATTATCTTGACCAGTACTTCAAGTATAACACTTATATCCCATCTACCTATTATTATAATAAGGCTGCGGATAAGACTAAGGAGTTAGAAGCAAAGTATACAGAGCAGTATGGTGAGCCTATGTCGAGACAATATATTCCACGTATGGCAATCACTGGTTATGACTCAAGCACAGTTCTTTGTGCGTGGGCTGAAGGCAAGCGGCAAGAATTTTAAAGGGTACTGCAGCAGAAGTTAAATATCGTCCATTACAGACACGTTATGACTTTGTCCGTGTTGGCCAGGGGGATATATCAATGATAACTTCCAGCTGGTTCACTTCAAGACAGACCAGACAATGGAGAATCTTGTCTATTAAGTAGTTGTAGAGAACTTTATTCAAAATATGAAGAATAGAATCTCAAGATTATTAGTTGTAATCCTACTTGCGCTGCCGTTGACAGCAGCAGCGCAGATAGGAGACCATCGTAACGACTTTGCTATCGGTGTAAATGGTGGTTACGTACTTTCTAATGTGGGCTTCACTCCGAGTGTAAGACAATCTATGCATGGTGGAGTAACTGGAGGATTGAGTGTGCGTTATGTATGCGAAAAGTATTTTAATGCTCTTTGTTCTATTTATGGTGAGGTGAATTATGCCTCAATAGGATGGAAGGAGAAGATTTTGACTGGTACTGATCAGCCTGTAATTAATTCGAACGGATTAGCTGAGGAGTATTTACGCACTGTTAACTATGTTCAGATTCCTATCTTTGCACATCTCGCATGGGGACGTGAGCAGAATGGATTTAACTTTTTCTTTCAAGCAGGACCACAGTTAGGGATTTATCTTGGAGAGTCAACTTCTAAGAACTATGATACTCCTAACCTTGCAACTGATGGTACAGGGCGTAGCAATGCGATAACTGTACAAGAGTCAATGCCTGTAGAGAAGAAGTTAGATTACGGTATTGCAGCTGGTTTAGGTTTGGAATATAGTAACCAGCATGTTGGACATTTCCTGCTTGAAGGCCGCTACTACTATGGATTGGGCAATATATATGGAAGCTCAAAGAAAGACTATTTTGGTAAATCAAATTATGGTAACATAGTTGTCAAGGTCACCTATCTTTTTGACATAATCAAAACAAATTAAAATAAGCTATGTTTAAAAATCACCCAAAAGGACTGCTTCGTGCAGCCTTCAGTAACATGGGCGAACGCTTCGGTTACTACATTATGAATGCAGTTCTCGCATTATTCTTGTGTTCTAAAGTTTCGGTCTGTCAGACGAAACGTCGGGTCTGATTGATCCCTTTTTGGCTGCAATTTATGTATGAGCTTTGGTTGGTGGTATAGCTGACCGTACACAAAACTATCAGCGTACCATTGAAGGTGATCATTGTCGATGGCACTAGGGTATGTGGCGTTGTCTATCCCAGTTCTTGCTACACCTGAAAACAATTCCCTATCTGCTTGCTTTTCACTATCTTTGCTTTTGGTATTGATTGCTGTTGGTAATGGATTGTTTAAAGGTAATTTACAGGCAATCGTCGGTCAGATGTATGATGACTTTGAGACTAGAGGCGGCAAAAGGGTTTCACCCGAGCGTTTAAAATGGGCAAAGGACAGCGTGATGCAGGTTTCGGATTTTCTATGTATTCATTAATTAGGGTGCATTGGTTGCTCCATTCATAGCTCCTGTATTACGTAGTTGGTGGCTGAAGCACAATGGACTTGACCTATGATGCAGCTCTACCACAGCTTTGCCATAAATATATACAATGGTACTATTGATGACAATCTCGGAAATTTGCAGGAACTTGCAACCAAGGTGGGTGGTAATGCTGCTGATCTGGCATCATTCTGTCCTCATTATCTTGATGTGTTCAATACTGGTGTTCATTATAGCTTTTATTGCCAGTGTTGTTACCATGCTCATTTCTCTTATTATCTTCATGAGCTCAAAGAAACCTTTCCAATGCCAGGCAAAGAAGGACAGATAGTTAATGTTGAGTATACTGAGGAGGAGAAGGCGTCAATGGCAAAGGAAATTAAGCAGCGTATGTATGCTCTTTTTGCTGTATTGGCTATCAGTGTGTTCTTTGGTTTTCATTTCCATCAGAATGGTCAGAGTCTCTCTTTCTTTGCACGTGACTTTCGTCGATACGATTCTGTAGCACCAGAGATATGGCAGGCAGTAAATCCATTCTTTGTAATTCTCTTACTCATTGATTATGTGGGTTTTTGCCTATTTTCACCAAGAAAGGTGCATGCTATTTCTACACCTCGTAAGATTGCCTATGGTATGGGTATCGCTGGTTTTGCTTATCTTTTCTTAATGGGATTTTCACTGGTTCATAATTATCCGTCAGCTGAGCAGTTTCACTTCTCTTGAGCCTGCTGTCCGTGCAACGATGAAAGGCTGGTCCGATGATTCTTATCCTTTACTTACTTTCTTTCCTGACCGTTGCTGAGTTGTTTATCTCTCCATTGGGTCTGAGCTTTGTAAGTAAAGTCGCTCCAAAAAGAATCTTCAAGGTCTCTGCCAAGGCTTATGGCTGGGTGCAACTGCTGTAGGTAATGGTTTCCTTTGGATTGGTCCATTGATGTATAATAAGTGGCCAATCCGGATCTGCTGGCTTATCTTTGCTTCCGTATGTGTTATTTCTATGGTAGTTATGTTTGGTATGGTAAAATGGTTGGAACGTGTGACGAAGGCGTAATACTGATTTATTAATCAATAGGGGATGTGTTATAACTTGTAAAGTTGAGCTATTCCTTCTTTCTTTCTATTTTAATTTTCGTTTTATCTTTGAAATCTTAAAAATCTTAAAATGAAATAGTCGACTATGCAAGAGTATGAAAGTAAATAGATGATTTACAACAGTTTTGGTTATATTCTCTTAATAACTGATTTTTATTTATGCTTTAATGAAATAGTTTAGAATAAGTTTTTTTGTAGAATAGATTGATATTATGCTTTATAAATTTGTGAAAAATCTTTTCAAGACAATAAGTCAAAATTGTATTAACTGAGTATTGTTTTTAAGCTCTTCTACAATTTGTTGATAATTTTGATGATTTGTTGTGGCTTTTTACTTCCGTTTATGAACATAATATTTGTAGTCTATCTTATAGGACAAAAATTTTAAGGACTTAGTTATGCTTATATAGTGATTGCAAACTTTTTAAACTTTGTACTTTTATCTAAGGCTTTTAATAGTAGTGAATATAGGAATGAACTTATTTACCTCTCATAATTTACAGTGCTCTCTTTCTTATTGGGCAACAGCTTCTATAGTTTCTGTAGGAGTATCAATTCCTTCTAAAGCACAGCGAGTAAATGCACAACCCAACATTATCTTCTTTATGGTAGATGATATGGGATGGCAAGACACATCTCTCCCCTTTGCTGATTCGATTACTGCCAATAATCGAAAGTACAATACACCGAATATGGAAAGACTTGCATGCCGAGGGTATGATGTTTACTGATGCTTATGCAACTCCCATTAGTTCACCCTCCAGGTGTAGCCTGATGACGGGTATGAACATGGCACGACATAGAGTAACGAATTGGACTTTATTTCGTGATAAAATGACGGATGGAAAACGAGAAGGTGTGACACTACCAGACTGGAATTATAATGGTATTGCACAGAGTGGTAATGTTGGACACACTGCAAAGGCTATCTCCTTTGTACAACTACTAAAGAATGCAGGCTATCACACCATACATTGTGGAAAAGCACACTGGGGCGCTATAGACACACCGGGTGAGAATCCACATCACTTTGGTTTTGATATAAATATGGTTCTTCCGGAATTTGGAGTAAACAGATAAAATAAAAAAAAACCGCTGTAAATATTGTATATTTGAATAGCACAAACAAATGTACAAAGATGAACAGCAGTTTCCTATATCATGCTTGGGGTCTTTACACCCACGAATGCACTTGTGAAGAATACAAAGGTAATAGAATTATTTTGCATGTACAAGCAAAAGAGCGAATAAGATGTTGCCCTTGTTGTGGGGCTCGCTCTGTTGTGAAGAAACGGGTATCGCCTGCGGGACTTTGTTGGACTTCCCATAGGTGGCAAGCGAGTAACTATCCGCATGAAGGTGCAACGCTATAAATGTAAGGAATGTGATTTCGACCAGCAGGAGAATATTCCCTTTGCTACCGGCAGTCGCAGCTATACTCATCGCTTTGCCAAGTATGTAGTAGATTTACTTCGTGGTATGACGCTTCAGGATGTATCGCACCATCTGGGCGTTTCATGGGATACGATAAAGGAAATACACTCCTCTTACCTTGAGCGTCATTATAGCCCTCCATCTTTAGATAGGTGTAGAGAATATTGGTATAGATGAGTTTGCTGTTAGGAAAGGACATGTCTATAAGACAATAGTCGTGGATTTGGACAGTGGCAGGGTAATCTATGTTGGCGATGGAAAGGGTACGAAAGCTTTGAAGAAATTCTGGCGGAAAGTCAAACGTAAGAATATAAAGATAAAACATGTAGCAACAGACTTGTCTGCGGCTTTCATAGCCTCTGTCATGGAGAATTGTCCCGATGCGGTACATGTGTTTGATCATTTCCATGTAGTGAAGTTAATGAACGAGAAACTTGACGATATTAGACGTAAAGTTTATAGTATGGAGAAAGATATAAATAAGCGTAAAGTACTCAAAGGAACAAGGTTTCTGCTGCTTGGTAATGGTGCGGACATCTTTGACAAACAGCACAAGACAAGGCTTGAGAATGCTTTAGCTATGAATGAGCCATTGTCAAAAGCATACTATTTGAAGGAACAACTGCGTCAGATATGGTCGCAATCCACGAAAGATATGGCAGAAAAAGTGCTTGATGACTGGATAAGGCAGGCAGAACAAAGCAAGATAGCCCAACTACGGAAAATGGCTGTTACCGTAAAAAACTATAAGAAAGGAATCCTTGCTTGGTACGATTGCCATCTATCAACAGGAAAAGTCGAAGGCATCAATAACAAGATTAAAGTAATGAAACGAAATGCCTATGGATTCAGGGATGAGAGGTACTTTACACTAAGACTCTATGCACTGCATGACTGCCGTATCACTCGAAATGTCGGATGAACCATACGGGTACCTGCTGGGGATTAGCAACCCTATTTGAGCGAGCGTAACTATGGCTTCACAAAGGATGGGGAACCCACATCTCCTTTTGCAATCCCAGGTTTAGAACGTTATTGGGGTACTGGAACCTTTGCAACAGAAGCTCTAACACAAGAGGCTATTGCATCCTTAGAAAAGGCAAAGAAATACGATCAACCCTTCTATCTCTATATGTCTCATTACGCTGTACATGTCCCGATTGATCGAGATATGCGTTTCTATCCTGTGTATCGTGCACGTGGCCTTTCGGAAAAGGAAGCAGCTTATGCTTCGTTGATTGCTGGAATGGATAAAAGTTTGGGGATCTCATGGATTGGGTAGCTCAGGCTAAACTCAATCGAGAGACAATTATCATTTTTATGAGTGATAATGGAGGGCTTGCTTCTTCTTCATATTGGCGTGACGGGGAACTTTATACGCAGAATGCACCACTTAAGAGTGGCAAAGGTTCGCTGTATGAAGGAGGTATAAGGGTACCCTTTATTGTAAAATGGAACAATGTGGTAAAACCAAATTCACGCTCTTATACACCTATAATCATAGAGGATCTCTATCCGACTTTGCTCTCTATGGCAGGTATCAAGAATTATCGTGTGCCACAGACGATTGATGGAAAAGATATCACACCAATCCTTCGTGGTAAACAACGAAGCTTTAAGAAACGGCAACTAATATGGAACTATCCTAATATTTGGGATGGAGAAGGACTGGGAATTAGCCTTAATTGCGCTATTCGTGAGGGACAATGGAAATTGATTTATTCGTATCTTACAGGGAAGAAAGAACTTATAACCTATCAATCGACTTATCTGAAAAGAATGACCTTAGTGCTTCACAGCCTCAACTTGTTACCCGACTTTTCCGCCACCTAACATCTCGATTGCGTAAAATGAATGCACAGAAGCCTATTGTGGAGTATGAAAAGATAAAATAGGGATTATGAATTTCCTCAGACAAGAATTGTCTATTACCTTAAAATTCATATTAATAAGTCTGATTAGTATTGGCTTTATGCTTGTTCAATCCAAATAAGTTAGTCAATAATCTTTTACTACAAGAAACCTCTCTTCCCATGTTTTGCTATTGTGCTAATGCCCAACACCATATGGTGCTCATGGTAAACACCAATGGTGTTGAGAACTAAACACAATGTAGCATTGTATCAGTGTGAAAGTGGCTTGTTGCTTAAATGGAGTTACACTATCAAATAGTAATAAATTAAAAATACTTACTTTCTAACCTTCCATTGGAATGTACTACATGGTAATCCTACTTCGTTCACAAGATTAGCACGTGTGAAAGGTTGCCATCCATAACGAACATAGAGGTCGTGGGACAGATGATGCCTTAACAAGAATTGTGTTAGATGATGTTATCTGTGCTTCTGCTGGATAATAGATGCCATCTGCTCCTGCTACCTCAAAGCCTATAAGATGGTTACCCTTAGCTGATAGTGACCTTGCGTGAACATACTGCAATTCAAGCCCATTGTCTTTTGGTAATACAGAATGACAGACTGGTCCCTCAGACTCTATCTTATAATCATAACTATGACATAAAGCTTGTAAGCCAAGACGCTCGCCGACAGGCTTCTTGTTTGTGTAGTGTACGTCCAAAGAGTCGCCTATATCTGTTGTTACAGCCATCCATGTATTATGTAGTTTTGATGCCATACGACGCTGAGAGTCACGGAAACGTGGCCATGAAGGGCGATTCAAGCTGGAGAGCTGTACGAAATAAAATGGTAGTTCTGGGTCATGGAAGAAGTTACGCCAACTTTTCTGTAACATAGGAAAGAGGCGTTCGTGTAGTTCCATGTTATGTGCATTGGATTCACCTTGGTACCACACGACTCCCTTGATACTATATCCCTTTAATGGAAGTATACCCGTTTCAAACATATAAGCAGGTGCATAAGGATGACGTTGCAGTGGATTCTTGCTTACGCTGATGTTTTGCAATGCTCGCTCACGTGCCCATTTCATGCCGAAATCTCCATGATACCAATCACGAAGAATAGCTGGTATACGCTGTTCTAACGTTTGGCGGTCAATCCATGACTCTGTGGTTGTACCTCCAACAGCATTACAGATGATGCCTACTGGGACCTGCAAACTGTCTGCTAACTTCTTTCCAAAGTGATAAGCTACAGCTGAGAAGCCATCCACAGATTCTCGAGAGCAGTTACGCCATGGTCCAATATGGAGGTACTGATGACGATTTACAGAGTCGCAAGCATTTGCAGACCATGCTACGGCTGTAGTTTGGTAGATAGCTGACATATTAAAAAGATGTAAGCGTGTCTGCCTGTCAGCCTCATTCAAGTCTTGGGTCCTACTCTGTACAGCATTTACAGGTAATTCCATGTTTGACTGTCCTGAGCAAAGCCACACTTCACCAACGTATATGTCTTTAATAGTAAGCTTTTCTTTCTTCGTACTTATTTGGGCTTTATAAGGTCCACCAGCTTTCTCTGCAGGGAAGGTAATCTTCCACATTCCTGCATTATTTGTTATAGCTGAAAGTGTATGGCCATTGAAGTTTATCTTAACGGTTTCATTTGCGTTTGCTTTTCCACGAAAAACAACAGGCTTATTACGCTGAATAACCATACCATCTGTATACAATGGAGAAAGGGCAAGACCACCATAGTTACCAGTTAAGGCTCCATAAACAGTTTCTGCAATAATCTTTGCGCCCTCAGCATTCGGATGAATAGCATCGGCAAGAAGGTCGGGACGACTATATAAAGGTGTATTTAAGTCAATGATTGGAACTTGTGCCGCAGTAGCTACTTGCCGTATATGTTTCTGAATCTGCGCATGCCAGTCGCGTGTGCCACTCTCAAAACGAGGATGACGATCAAAGATAGGGGTTATAAGGCAAATCCAAATCTTAGTTTCTAGGTTTGCCTGACGCGCTATCAATCAGATGGATGTAATCTGCATTAAATTCTTCACAGTATTCAGGCCAATTACGTGGATCGGTATCATTGAGTCCAAGGTGGATAATAACAAGATCTGCTTTGAAGTTCAAAGCTTCTTGGTACTCTTTTTGGTCGACATAGGGACGATGTCCGTGTTGTATGGCAGTAGTTCCAGAGTGTCCAAAAGTTTCTGACATCATAGTTCTCTCCTAACATCTTCTGTAATTGTGCTGGATAACAATTCTTTTCCCTATCGATAATTGTCATTCCCCATGTCACACTATTTTCCTACACATGCTATCTTGATTTTTCCATCTGCAACAGCAGTTAAAGCCATAAGAAGCAGCCCAAACAACACGATTGTTCTTTTCTTCATAATCTTCTATGTTGCTTTTCAAATAATTGAAATATTTGTAATTTATTAACTGTTCATTATCAATCGCTTAGCGTGAAGTTTGTTAGTACGATGACTTCAGAAAACAGCAGCCACCAGCCCGGCGTGGGAACACCGGGTATGGAAGGCTACGAACAACAGACCTATCAGACAAACTTCTGAGTTGACACGGACGTATCCGCCCAACAATTTACTTCTTTGAAATATAGGTGAAAAACGCAACAATCTTATCGGAGATGACACGAAGGTCCATCAATTATGAAAAAGGAGTCGTTTTATGAAGTTGTCCAAAAGATCTGTATGTTATTCTTTATCCATCTGTGTGGCTCATATTTCCTACTATTCTTGAGTACCGAGAAAATGATGTTGGACATCTTCGGCTATGACTATGGCTTCCTGCGGTTTTCATGGACTGCTTGTATCGGCATGGGCCATTTCCCAGTCCGTAATCTCTGTAGATGGCTATCCATGCAGCCTCTATGATCATCGGTCCGGATACTTGTTGCCTGGAAGGTCTTCTCTCCGCTGGCGGTTTCTCTCCACTATTATGACAGGTCGGTGATAGGCCGAGGATAACTGGCGAACTGGTTCTCGTTACGGATCTCTTCATCGTAGATTTTCTGTCCAGTATACACATGGCTACACTTACACCTATGCGGGTATCGACATCAGAAACTCGTAATTGTTCCTATACCTGTTGATGTCGCAAAGCCTTCAGCGTGGTTTTGTCGCATCAAGAGTGTCGGCGTATCGTCTCCACCTGCTCGACGAGCAGAGTCCAACGACAATCTTGAGGAGAAGCTGCGACATCCTCCTGTGAGCCATTTGATGAAAAGCCCTTGACCAGTGCGTCCCCGGTCTTGCGGCTGCTCGGTATCTCACGCCATTGCAGTGCAAAGCAGGTGCTTCACCCTTGCCTTGTAGCGAGAGTTGTTTCTGTATGGATATTTCCCTTATGCGGATGACTGACCTGTCATCGATATTCTCTTTCTCACGGATGTATATGGGACGGAGTCACCCGGCGCGCAAGGAGCGCGCACGTTTGCTACATCTACCTTGTCGGTCTTCATCACCTCTCCTCGTACTGGGTGGTCGGAACATCTGCGGCATGGGTCACGACACAGTTGATGCCGTACTCCTGAGGAGCGTGTAGTATGTGGAGAAAAACCACAAACACTGGCTCATACACGGCATGGTACTGCTCGCCATCGGAAATGCTTCTTCAAAAGTCGAAAGCGTCTTTGCGGAGGCTTGCTGCGGGTGCCTCTCTCTAACCGACTCGGTCGCTCTGAACCTCCCAGTTTTGCGTGCACATCAATTCCGATGTAAATCTTTTGTCCTTTAAAGGAAATTTTTGTTTCTTTGCATATCAGGTACAGTTCTAATTGTTTTGTCATTTTGTCGTTTTGCACTACAAATATACAATCAATTATTATCGTACCAACGTTCCTTACCAGACTATGAAAAACACCGCGGTGGTTTGCCACGTGCGGCCGGAGGCGAAGCCTCCGAGCGGCATCCGACTTGTCTCTGTGTGTTAGCCTTTACAAACATAGTAACTTTTATAAATGTAGTAATGAAAGATTTCGCTTTACTTAATACTTAACTTACATATAAAATCTTTTGCAAAGTTAATTATAATCTATGAATAAAGAGACCTCTGGGTAACAAAAAGTATATTAATGTATAAATTATTACACAAAGGGACTGGTAGTGAGATGAAAAATATAGACCCACAACTATTCATATATTATAACAATAGACTGTTAATCTACAAGTAGAATAACTTTAAAATTCGAGACTTTTTAAATAACATAAACTTTTATGAAACAAGATGTTTGAGAATTACTTATAGTTAGATTTTGCTATAAAGCATGTGTTCGCACACATCTTTATATCGATAATATACTAAAAGTTTGCATGTAACGTAAAAATAATATATCTTTGTGACTGTTATCCTGAAAACAATCTTTTACCTTTAAAAGACTAATACCTATTGAGTAAAAGAAAGCGATTACCTGTGAAGGTCATCGCTTTTTCTTTTAGATATTCTCTTATCAATAGATTTACTATTTTTGAGATATCGTTATTTGCTAAAATTAAGAATCTTATTGCGCAAGTAGGGTGAGTTTCGTTTTTGATAGTAAAACTTGCTGTTAACAACAAGTTGAGGACGTTTAATAGTATATTTGCAAGGCTCTTGATGTTTATGCAGTCTTAGTGGTTACCCACAACACAACGTGTGATGAGTACTAATATATTAACAAAAGATAGTGTGAAGAGGACATTATGTTCATCATAAGGAATATTGTAAGACACTAATGGCTTACTTATGTGGGGTATATTGATTACATGAGATCAATACAATCGTGGGATACTAATGGAAAAATTTGGGTCAGTCCTAAAAACCCAGTTGCAAGCCCTATTCTCTTAAGCACACAATTTCATAAGCCTATATAGAAAAGAAAGGAATATCTGTGACTCCTCTGAACTGTGCCCTGAATGCCTTAACCTTAGCATTGAATGACTCAGCATTTGCATTCGTAGCTCTGTTTACAAAGAAATTGAGTATGGTTTGATAATGATTTTCAAACGTGTCAATCACTGTGTAGAAATTGTCCACTCCCAGCTCTTCAACCTCATTGAACCATTTAGCCAGCTTCAGCCTTGCAGCATCCTTGATGCTCTTGATGTTATAAATATCGGTAAGTTTCATAGCCAAATCATATGCCTTTTTCAGTGTCGGATAATGTTCAAAGATGATTTCTGCCCTACCTTTCTGTGCTTCAGTCCACTTGGTCTTGTGCTTGGTCAATATGAACTTTGCTCTGGCGAGCAACTGCTTACGCGTGTCACCATTGCTGTATCTAAAGGGTATATATTCCTTTCCCTTACATTTAGCTTCTTTTATCTCCTCATTCTCTTTATCTCTTGCCATCCATCGGTAAGCGATACGCATGTCATCCAGAGCGTCATAATATAGTTTCTGCACATGAAACCTATCATTGGTAATAAGTGCTTTGGGAAAAACAGAGCGGGCTATGCGCATCATCGAAGATGACAAATCGAGTGTTATCTCCTTAACAGTCTTTCGTTTAGACAGGTCTATCTTCTTGACAACCTGAATGACGTCCTCTGCTTTGGTCCCTTTAACCACAGCCACTAAAGTTCCATTTCTGCCATTTCCCGCCTTGTTGGTTAGAAAAGTATAAACCTCGCCACTACTTAGACAGGTCTCATCAATACTTAGACTCTCTCCTATATTATCTTCGAACAACAGCCAGTCTTGAGCATGATCCAACTGATTCCAGCGAGTAATCACTAAAATGTTCCTTGTACTGTGTGGATAACTGCTTGCCATTTACGCCATAGTGCGCACCGATGCTTGCGATGCTCTCTGCAGTGGACTCAATTCTATTCTTTTAAAAAAGAAACGAACTCGGGGGATGAGTTTACTGCCCTCAGCCGTCAAATCATCATATGAATAAAGTAAATATCTCTCCGTTGGAACTGTCACGCCACTTGCGACGGCGAACATGGAGGTAAACTGCTTTTGCCACGAAGGGGAAGTCCTGAATAATACGCTCGCTGGTAAAACCATAACTGCCTACGAGTGCCTAACTTATGGTCTGACTTTTTCCATAAAGTTACGCTCGTCAAGCCAAAAGTCAAACTGCGAAACACTCTCTTGAATATCGACCACATCAAAAGTAGTCCGCAAGTACATCTGGAAAGATGCAACGTAATAATTGGTGAGTCTTCATGATGCAAAGGTAATAAATACTTATGAAATTATGCGCTTAAGAGTGGAAGCATAACTGGGTTTTAGGACTGACGAAAATTGTTATATATTCATGAATAAAAATAGAGTTTATAAAGTTATAATACGCCAATAAAAGAGCGGCCTCTTACGAGAACCGCCCTGATGAAAGGAGGTGGTACCACCAGGGAATCGAACCGGGGACACAAGGATTTTTCAGTCCTTTGCTCTACCAACTGAGCTATGGCACCATCGTTATTTGCAATCTATTTTTGTAGCGTTTGTGTTGCTTTTCTTAATTGCGATGCAAAGGTAGTACTTTTATTTTATTCCTCCAAGTTTTTCTATGTTTCTGTTTACATCCTTTAACAGATTGGCTGTTTCTCGTTTATAGACCAACCTTGTGCCTTTAACTCAAATTCGTTACCATCACGGAGCAATAAGGAATGCACCCAAGTTTTTCCTTTTGTGATATAACCTATCTGTCTGATATTCTCCATCTTATCAATCTTTTCATGATCGCCAATAGGTACTGTAAAAAGAAAAGTTCATAGTCTTCTCCACCATTCAAAGCTGCTGTTGTAAGGTTCATGTTGAACTCTTCGCAGGTTGCTGCAGTTTGATAATCGATAGGAATATTTTTTTCGTAAATTCTACAACCGCAGTGACTTTTTTCGCAAATGTGTTTTAATTCACTTGCTAACCCATCAGAGATGTCAATCATTGAAGTAGGGTGTATGCCTGCTGCGCAGCTGATTGAGAACCTCACCACGTGCTTCTGGCTTCAACTGACGATCAATAAGGTATTCTTTTCCTGCAAAGTCTGGTTGGAAATCCTCTATTGCTGCTCGTTCCTGGCGTAATGCTTCAAGTCGTTTCTCATCTTTATTGCTTTGTGCTTCCTTTACCTTATTATTATACTCTTGCACTTGTTGGTAATAAACAGTCTTTTCACGTTCGAGAATTTGTAGACCCATGTATGCAGAGCCAAGGTCACCTGTTACGCAGATGAGGTCAGTTTCATTTGCTCCACTGCGATAGACAATATCATCTTTGCAGCTTCACCAATACAAGTAAGATTAATAGCAAAGTCCTGTATATGATGAAGTCGTGTCACCTCCGACAATATCTACGTTCCATTTAGCACAAGCTTTGTTCAATCCAGCATAGAACTGATCAAGGTCTTCTACCTTGAAACGTTTTCCAAGTCCTAATGAAACGATGAGTTGTCGCGGCTGTCCATTCATAGCAAAGATATTACTCATAGCTATCATAGCCACCTTATAGGCGAGATGTTCCATGTCTATGTAAGTTAAATCAAACTGTACACCTTCCATGAACATTTGTGGAAGAAACAAGTGTTTTCTTTATCTGAATAGTGTAAAAACAGCATCATCACCTACTCCCCATAATGGTAGAGCTGTTAATTGGTTGTATATCTTTTGTGAGACGGTTGATTAGTCCGAATTCACCAAGGTCTTTTATTTCCATTTACTTTATTAATAGCTTATTGATATATGTCTAAAGACGTCCTTTATCTATGATTTATAGAATAAAGAACGCCTTAGTTTCTTTTTATATTTCTATTTATGTATGCTTTATGAGCGTTTAATCATCTCACGCATAATCTCTGTCATGCGTGGCTGTGCAGCATTTGCAGCCTCCTGAACCTCTTCATGGCTAACCTTCACTGGAACGTCAAAGCCACCAAGGTCAGTGATTACACTGATACCAAATACCTTAATACCACTATGGCGAGCAACGATAACCTCTGGTACGGTACTCATGCCTACAGCATCGCCACCCATCTTGTGGTACATACGGTATTCTGCTGGTGTTTCAAAGGTTGGTCCTTGTACGCCCATGTAAACTCCATGCTGGACTTCGATATTCTTCTCTTTTGCAATAGAGTTTGCTAATTCAACCAATTTATGGTCGTATGCCTCGTGCATATCTGGGAAACGAGGGCCTGTAGGGAAGTTACGACCACGTAGCGGATGCTCTGGGAACATATTAATATGATCCGTAATAATCATAAGGTCACCAATCTTGAATGATGGATTCATACCTCCAGAAGCATTTGAAACAAATAATGTTTCGATACCTAACTCATGCATTACACGAATTGGAAAGGTAACATCCTTCATGTTATATCCTTCATAGAAGTGGAAGCGACCTTTCATAGCCATGATATCCTTATCACCAAGTTTTCCAAAGATAAGGCTACCTGCGTGGCCTTCTACTGTTGAAACTGGGAAATTTGGTATATCTTGATAAGAAAAATGCGTAGCTATCAGTTATCTCTGAAGCTAATTGTCCGAGGCCTGTGCCCAGAATGATGGCTGTCTTTGGACTTGTGGTCATCCTCCCTTTTAGCCAAGATGCTGTTTCTTGAATTTTTTCGTACATAGGATATTATTTTTTGATTGAATGTCTCTTCCTTGTCAAGCATAAAGCTTACTTTGATAGGAAGTGCATAAATGTTTTCTTTTACTTCGTCTGATAAATTATCAATATCAACAAGGCGTGCCTTATCTTTCTCTGTTGTGACAATCAATTTTGGCTCAGGCATTTTAGCAAAGGTCTCGTTAATACGATGAATATCCTTTGTCGTGAATGCATGATGATCTGGGAACGAGAGTGTTGTCAGTGCATTATTTCCAGTGAAAGAGTTCAAATCCAACTCCAATTGCTTTGGTGACATAATACCAGCAAGCAACAAGATATTTTTTCCTCTTATCTCTGTGAGTGGTATATTTCTTCCTTTACTGAAGATAGGTTCCAAATCACAATAGTCTAATGTCGTAAAATAAAGTTGTTGGAAAGGGTAGAGCTCCATAGCTTTACTCAATACACGATAGTCTATTGGGTTTAGACTCTTGGGACACTTTGTGATAATCACAATGTCTGCACGATTTTTCCCTGAGAGCGGTTCACGTAATCTACCTGCAGGAAGAAGCTTGTCATAGATGATAAGTCGATGATAATCAACTAACAGAATGTTGATACCTGGATGCACATATCGGTGCTGAAAAGCATCATCTAAGAGAATAACATCTGTATCTTTTGTTTCTTCATCAGATGTTAGCCGATCTATTCCTTCACAGCGTTTCTTATCAACAGCAACACGAATGTCAGGAAACTTCGTCTTCATTTGATAGGGTTCATCACCAATCTCACGCATAGGAGTATTCTCGTTTGCTAATACGTATCCACGACTCTTACGTTTATAGCCTCGTGAGAGGACAGCTACCTTCATCTTATCCTTCAACAATCGGATGAGATATTCAACGTGGGGAGTTTTACCAGAACCACCCACGGTAATGTTACCAACAGATATGACTGGAATATCAAACTGTCTGGATTTGAGAATATTCAGTTCAAATAACTCATTGCTCAATCTAACTCCCAGCCCATAGAGCCAGCTGAAAGGCAACAGCCATTTATTTATTTTAATGTGGTCTCCTTCCTATATGATTAATGGATATTAGGATAAAAATGGCAATGCCTGGATTGCACTCTGTTGGTCGATGGTCTTCTAAGAGTGTGAATGGCTCATAATAGTCACCTAAGTTTGCACGTAACTGTTGGCTGATAATTATTAGGATTGTCTGCTCTAACATTTGCTCCAAGACGTTTGGTCCTTTCGGATAAGCAGATGTTCTATGGTTTGGAAGTTTAGCAGATGTGCAGCCTTTTGCTACCGCAACATCTAATCCACCAAGTTCATCAACAAGTCCTATCTTTTTGTGCATCTTGACCCTGTAAACACATGGCCCTGTGCAACCTTCTCAACCTGTTCTTCTGTCATCTTACGTCCTTCTGCCACACGGTGACGGAAGAGTTTATAGCCACGGTTTACATATTGGCTAAGATATGACATTTCTTCTTCTGTGAATGGGCGAGCACGTGTGCCGAAGTCTGCATATTTGTTGGTTTTCACCTCATCAAACTTTAAACCCAATTTCTCTTAGCAGACCGCTAACATCAGGGAACATACCAAAGATACCAATAGAGCCTGTGATTGTTGTAGGCTCAGCAACAATCCAGTTGGCTGGAGCTGACATATAATAGCCACCTGAAGCAGCCATTCCACCCATACTAACCACGACAGGCTTCAGTTTCTTCAGTTCCATAATCTGATGCCAGATTTGCTCTGATGCATAAGCAGAACCACCGCCAGAGTTGACACGTACGACAACAGCCTTAACGTCTTTGTCTTTTGCCAGTTTCTCCAAATCCTTGCAAACAACTTGTGCATCAATCTGATGACCTTGTGAGAAGAGACCTCCTACAACACCATCAACAATATCACCATAAGCGTAGTAAACAGCAACCTGATTTTTCTTTATCACCTTGATTCTTGATCCTCAGTATTCAGCATATCAGCTAATTGTAACCTGATTGATATCTTTATCATCCTCAACTCCCTAACTGCTTTTTGACGATTTCCCTTTTATCTGGTCTGTATAGTAAAGCCATCAACGAGCTTCAGTTTTACATATTCTTGTGGGTCAGCAAAGGTTATCATGCTGTCTGCGTATGCGTTCAATTGTTCTACTGATAATCCTCTGCTTGTGCCAACTTCCTTTGTAATATTCCCCCAGATACTATTTAAGATAGGCTGATGTCTGCTCACGATTAGCGTCACTCATCTTCTCACCAGTGAAACATTTCTGTAGCACTTTTATAAGCACCAACCTTACAACCTGCATTTTTACACCGAACTTCGCCAAGAGGTCCTTAATGAAAACAGGTTCAGAAGCCAATCCGTGCCAGTCAATTTGTCCTTGTGGATTTAGATAGACCTTGTCAGCAACAGAAGAAATATAGTATGTGCCTTGTGTGTAAGTATCTGCGTAAGTAATAATCCACTTTCTACTTTTTTTGAAATCAAGTAGTGCTTTACGTAAAGCCTGCATTGAAGCGTATGAGTCAGAGGCAAAGCCACCTGCTTCGATGTATATACCCTTTATTTTATCGTTGTCTTTAGCTTTTCTGATACCTTCAAGCATATCGTCAAGACCCAAACTATTTATTTGAGAACCTTGTAGCTGACTAAGAAAATTATTTTCACTTCTCTCTGACATCTGTCCTGAAAAGATTCAATACAAGTACTGAGTTGTCTTCCAGGTTCTTTTGGTTGTATCCTGCGATGCAATCATACCAACAATAGTAAAAAGTGCAAAAGAGTCCCGTAACGATGCTAAACAACATCATTCCAAAGAAAGAAGCAAAAACAATTTGAAAAATTGTTTTCATAAAGAGGTATATAATTATAGTTTATCTTGCAAAGATATATATAATAGATGTAAAATCCAAATTATTCACGAATTCTTAATAACTTTTGCAAGCAATATGAAGCATATTATTTTTAGCAATTGATAGTTTTTAAAGGTTGTTTATCTTCTGTTGAAGCTAGAAGATGCTGCTGAACATGGTCTTCGCGAACGTTGGCAGGAAGTTAAGGTTGTAAAGGTTCCTGTCACGGATGGGGAGATGGAATGTTGAAGTCTTTTTACAGTTATTCGACTGTAAGGAGATTACTATTAATTGCCACGATGCGCTCATGCGTCCCATTCAAGCAAGCTATGCTGTATGTGCAGATAATACGGTCGTCATAGAGACTGCTTTGTCATGTGGTATCAACTTGCTCAAGTCGCATGAATTGAACCCTTTACGTGCAACCACTTATGGATTAGGTGAACTCTTTGCAGATGCACTTCAAAGAGGGTTTAGAAAGTTTATTATCGGACTTGGAGGGTCGGCTACAAGCGATTGCGGACTTGGTATGTTGGCAGCTTTGAAAGACATTTTTGGTAAGAACTGGCGTGATAAATTTTTACAAGATTTAGATATAACCTTAGCTTCAGATGTAAATAATCCTCTGTATGGTGAACATGGTGCAGCTGAAGTTTTTGGTCCACAGAAGGGAGCGACACCAGAAATGATAGTTTGTTTGGATCGTCGAGCACATACTTTTGCGCGTATGGCTGCTGCTCAGTTAGGTTTTGATTGTTCTTTGAATAACGGTGCTGGAGCTGCAGGCGGATTGGGTTATGCTTTTTATGCAGTTTATGAATGCCAAGACGAGGTCGGGTGCAGATGTACTTTTAGAAACTGTCAATTTTAATTCACTTATAGAAGATGCAGATTTGATTATAACAGGGGAGGGTAGCGCAGATAGTCAGACATTAATGGGAAAGATACCAGTAAGAGTTTTAGAATATGGTCTTCGCAAGAATGTTCCTGTTATGCTTATAGCAGGGAAGGTAAAGGATGCGGCAGCTTTTACTTAAAAGCAGGTTTCTCCACATGTTCAATGTATTACACCAACGGATATGATGCTTACAGAAGCAATGAAACCTACAATTGCAAAAGAGAATATCCGAAAAAAGCTATTATGCAGCTTAGTCAAATTAAGGTTTCCTGATATTGTGATGAGTAATAAGAGGTGACTAGAGTTAGTGCTAAAATCGATTACTATTGTAGTTTTCTATTTTTATTTTGCTGTCACTTTTAACACTGAAATAAAGATGCTGAAAATCAATAAGTTATAGACTCATTTTGGATGACGGCAGTGACAGTAAAATATATTTTGAATAGATTGTTTTGTTCTGCAATTTTATTCAGCGTATCGAACAACTAATCGATAATTATATATATGCAGTTCTATCTACCTGCTCTCTGCAGTGGCTGGATTCTCATATTTACTAAAACTGAATTGGGATTAGTATAGACATAGGTTTGAGGTATCACATAGGAAATACGAGCAAAAGATAGCGTGACTTCCATCAACATCCCCAAGGTATCTGAAAGAATAACCACCACCAATTTTTCCAGTTCTTTGAAATGGATAAACATGTCCAATGCCAGCTGACAATAGATATGAAGTTCTATTTAAATCATTGCGTTCAAAGCCCACTTTCTCCGAAATGTAATCAGAAGTGTAACCTTCTACTCTCCCAATACCTCCTAATGCTTGGATATGAGGCTTGAAGTCGTTTTTGTTGCAACAAATTAACACCTACTCCTACAGTCAGAGAATAGTCGCGACGAGATAAGGATAGAATTCGGTCTCGCCCTGGGTGCTGATTTTATTCCTCCAGTCCCATCATCTGTACCTCCGAATAGATCTACCGCCCATACGATTTGTTAAGTAGTACTTAGACTGAAAGCCCAGTTCAAAGCCGAGAACTAAACGTTCCATAGTAGGAATTTTTCTGTTTTGTGATAGCTAAGTGATCCTCCATAGAGGATAGCTCTATCTGCCCTTTTTGTGCAAAATGATGGTGTCCCTACTATAAGAGTAGCATGGATAGAAGAAACTTTTCATATACTACATTCTTTATTTTTCTTGATTGTATATTTTTACATAATTGCAAGTAATTTGTCTTTTTATGCCAGCATCCATATTCATACTATGGAGAAACACATCAAGAGTGAAATGAATTCTTTCTAGTAGTAGGCTGTCTGATATATTCCTCAGTTTTACTATTACTTTCAACCTTTTTCCAGCAACGAGGTATGGACTGATATAGAGCGAGAAGCATGTGTGGTATTGTCACCTAAGAACTCGAGGTTACTTTCACTGATTATCGAGCTTTACTTCGGCAATGTGCTTTACAAACTTGGTACAACACTCGACTTGCACTATAATCTACATAATGATCATGCTCGCCACTCGTTCTCACCATGCGCTCGCTATTGGCATCGTACCAATGAACGTATATCATAATATTTCTTAAACCTATATTCAATCGTATCAGCTGTTGTTGATCACCAATGGATATATCCCAAATTACTTTTTAGAAAAGGCGTCGAAAAGAATTTGGTTTTACAGAGTGTAGAACAATAGAGATTGCTTTATAACGTCCATTGGTACCTGGAGGGTGGAGGTATATCGAAAAGGAATTTGTTCTATCTATATCAATTTGCCCTTTTAACACTATATGAGTATTGATAATATAGATATGTAGGAAGATAGCTCCTTTGCGAGTCAGATAATTTTAACGAATTAATTCTAATGACAGGAGATCGTATTTTCAGTCAATAGAAAATGATATTCAAAATTATTATACATAATAGAATCTACATCCGACAGGGTTTGATAGCTAAAAATAAACTTTCATAGGGTCAGATAATTTATTATCTGATTCTATGTTGCTCAGGACAAAGAACTAGTAGAGAACATTTGATTACTTGGTACTATTTATTTTCCCTTTTACAAAATAATCCCAACCTGTTTGTATCATACATGATGTCATAAAACAGGCAAACATGCATAACAACTAATGTTCATTCTTCTCGTTTTTGATTCTTTTCGATTTTTCTATCATTTGTAATATCCTCTAGTGCTACAGAGTAAGCTGCATCAAAATTACTATGCTTATCATTAAAAAGCTTGCTTTCCATTTTTCACTTTCGATGCCCTTTTCTATTTTCCTATATCCTTTGTGCCATTAATAGTCGTCACTGAAGCAAGCTTTAGTTTTGCACCCTACTTACACGATATTCCCATAAAATGGCTTCATGCTCGCCACTCGTTCTCACCATGCGCTCGCTATTGGTATCGTACCAATGCGAGAATAAATACTGTTGTCGTCCACTGTAAGCGGGAGACTTCCACATTGGCAAATGTATATAACGATTCTAGAAATCAAAAGAAATCGAAATTATTTTGAGAGATTATTTGTTTTATTGCATATATTGCATTTTATAACTATTTGAGAGCTTTATTTTCATAGTTGCAACACTTCATTAAAATCGATTTATCCTATAGAAAGGCTTTTGATTACCGAATGTTGTCGGTATTAACACCTCAATGAAAAACGACTTTGAAGAGATTTCCTAACGAAGATGTAAGAAACTAAAGTTTATAGTTCGGATTTCTTCTCGTCTACTTCGTTTTCTACGAGAAAATTGTTATCGTTGCAGCATTGACAGAAGATTCTTTGGGCATTGAAGGATAAAAAGAAAGAAAGTGACTCGTTTGTTTTCATTCATCGACTCTTTGATAGATACCTAATCAAACTCCTAATAATCCGTATTTTACTGTTTGTGAAATGATTTGGTGCAGAGGACAGCTACATATTGTGCGGAGGGTTAGCACTCTTGTGCGGGCAGTGAACACTAATGGTGCGGACGGTTACGATGATACAGATTTACTAAGCATAAGAAAACTTGTTGGTCACGAAGAAATCTAAATAGAGAACAGAGGTTTTGCCGTAAAAATCTATGTTAGTATTACGAAAATCATGGATGAACCTTTTATCGTGAGAACCAAGTTCTATAATTATGAAGCTGAAGATTTGTTTTTAACAGCGTAATTTTCCTATACGGATAATAAATTGTATCTTTGCAAAAGTTTTTAAACGTTAAAAAGATAGTATTTGTATGGACGAAAAACAGATGGATTGTTCCAAGAAAACCCTTCAGTGAAAAACTTGACTTTGCTCCTTCGTACAGGGCAGTTCTTATGGAAAGTTCTGCTGATACGAGTCGTGTGAGACGAAATATGGAGCGTACAGCAGCTTATTTGGGACTTCCAAAGGAAAATCTGCACATGAATGTAGATTACTATATGTTGCAGGTGAATATTAGTGACGAATATCATAGTTTCTCTAAGATGCAACGTTGTGATAAGCATGTGATTAATATGCTTGCTATTCAGGAAATTTCAAAACTTTCATGGAGAGCTATTCAAAAAGACTATTCGTTGAACAAGTATGAAGAGGAACTTGAGAAGATTGCTAATGGAAAACACTATTACAAAGATTGGATGATTGCTATCGGTGCAGGTCTTGCCTGTGGTGGTTTTTGTATTCAGTTTGGTTGTGATTGGACGGCTTTTTTCTACGCTTCTATAGCTGCTATATTAGGTAATCGCTTACGTATGTTTTTGAATCACTCAGGTTCTAATCTTTATGCAAATTTTTGCCATTGCAGCTTTTGTTAGTACAGTTCTTGCTTGGTTGTCATCTTTTCTTTCTACGCCTGCTATTCAAGCTGCCCTTCGAGAATTTATTCGTCCATTTTTGTTTACAGATACTCCTTGGCATCCACTCTTAGCTTGTGCGCTTTATATTGTTCCAGAGTCCCTTTAATAAATGCTGTTAATGACTTGTTAGATAATCATATAAATACAGGATTAGTCCGTGCGACAAACACGTTTCTTATTGTTATAGCAATGTCATTTGGTATCATGTTGGCAATTAAGTGTGGTAGTTTTGATGGCTTTGCTAAAAATCTGTCAACAATTCCTCATCACTCTTTCTATGTTTATGCTATTGCTGCTGCAATTTCTGCGATGGGATTTGCAACAATTTACAATATTCCATATCGCCTAATGCCTTGGATTGCGGTTGGAGGTATAATCTGTGTTTGTACACGTAACTTTGTATTTCTTGACCCTTCATCCGAAATACTGGGACTTGGTTTGGAATAGTATGTTGGTTCTCTTTGTGGTTCAGCATTGAATCTCATTATTAACATTAAGGCAGTTCATCTTCTTCATACTCCACATCAGTGTATAACGATTCCTGCTGTTATTCCTATTGTTCCAGGTGTACTTATGTATCGTGCACTTTATGGTTTCGATGGGAATGCAAAGGTGTTGTTGGTGAAGTAACTCATGCAATGTCATTTGCAATTAATGGCTCGTTAGTATTGATATGTATCGCTTTTAGGAGTAGCTATTCCTAATATTTTTTTGCAAGAAAGTGGATAGCACCACATCGTAAAGGCTAAGTTGCAACGTATGATTGACGAGCGTCGCCAGCGCAGTGAATTTGTCGACTTGCATCAGTATAATGTATAATAAAAATTTATTATATAAAGATATTATGAGGATGAAACTTTCGTAGGTTTCATCCTTTTTTTCTTAAATTGTATAGTTTGATTAGACATTAAAAGCCGTTTGAATTACTTATCTGGAGCGAAAGATAATTATAAATACATAAAAATAATCACATCCTCTTAGATTTATGTCATTTTGTAATTGTCATATTATCATATAGTTATAGTAATCTTATGGCACGTTAGTGTGAGATGGTAGACGGATTTATGACTAAAAAAAGAAAGAAAAGTTTGGTTAATTCGCAAAAAAGTAATACCTTTGCACTCGCAAAAACGAAATGAGCACCCTTAGCTCAGTTGGTAGAGCAACTGACTCTTAATCAGTGGGTCTAGGGTTCGAGTCCCTAAGGGTGTACAAGAATAGATTTCTAATCCAGGTCTTTTTCGTTTAGCATGCACCCTTAGCTCAGTTGGTAGAGCAACTGACTCTTAATCAGTGGGTCTAGGGTTCGAGTCCCTAAGGGTGTACAAGAAGGATTTCCTAATAAAGGAAATCCTTTTTTTATTTCTCTTTTTTCCTATATCTGCGGTATAATTCGATTATTTTTGTGTAAGTTTGCAGATTATGAAACAAACTCATTTCAAAAGCTACATTATATTTCTACTTATACTGGTCAGCACTACTTTATTAGCTTCTAATAAGGGTGGTGGCTTGATAGGTTATCCTGGTGGCAAGTGCTATATGTTCCGTGTTACTTTAAAAGATAAGAATGGAACACTTTATTCCTTGGATAAACCAGAAAGATTTCTATCAAAAGCTTCTATTCTTCGACGTGAACGTCAGGGATTAAAGCTTGATTCAACAGACTTACCAGTATCAGCTGATTATATTCAGCAAATAAAGAAGAGAGGTGGTAAGGTCGTTGCCGTGAGCAAATGGAATAACTCTGTTCTTGTTCGTGGTGATAATCGTCAAACATTAGAAGACTTAAAAGGTCTTGTCTTTTGTAAAAGATAGTAAGTTGGTATTTTCATTTCTCCAGACTCTATTCGACCATTGTCTCAGCGCGTTCGTTATAATTCTGAACTTCAATCTCTTGATTCAACGATTCACGACTATTATGGTATGGGTAAAGGACAGATTGAGAGTTTGAATGGTAGAAAGTTGCACAATCTTGGTTTTATGGGACAAGGAATGACAATAGCTGTGTTGGATGCAGGCTTTATGAATGTTGATAAGATTGCAGCCTTTCGGAATCTCAATATAAAAGGTACGCATAACTTTGTTGCAGGGTATGATAATGATGTCTATAAAGAAATGGATCATGGTACCAAGACTTTGTCAACTATAGCGATGAACCAGCCTGCGGTGTTTGTGGGTACAGCCCCTAAAGCTGATTTCTGGTTGCTCCGTACGGAAGACTATTCGACAGAAAGCCCTGCAGAAGAAGATTTTTGGATAGCTGCAGTTGAGTTTTCTGATTCCGTAGGTGTAGATGTGATTAGTTCGTCTTTGGGTTATCACGGCTTTGATGATAAGACTATGAACTATCGTTACTCAGATTTAAATGGACAAACGGCAGCTATTTCTCAAGCTGCATCTCGTTTAGCAAGTAAGGGGATTATACTTGTGAATAGTGCGGGTAATGATGGTATGGGGACTTGGAAGAAGATTAATGTTCCTGCTGATGCACATGATATTCTTACTGTGGGAGCAGTTTCTCTTGATAAAGTTAATGCTCCTTTTTCATCGATAGGTCCCTACAGCTGATGGTAGAGTAAAACCTGATGTTATGGCTTATGGTTGCCCGACAAATGTAGTGTCGGGTAGGGGATATATTATACCAGATAATGGAACGTCGTTTGCTTGTCCACTTATTGCAGGTATGGTTGCTTGTTTGTGGCAAGCATGCCCTAATAAATCTGCAAAAGAGATATTAGATATTGTTCGTCAATCTGGAAATAACTATCAATCTCCTGACAATATAATGGGGTATGGTTTGCCTGACTTTTGGTTAGCCTATCAGTCTGCAACTCGTTATAATCAGTAATGGTTAGTGAAAGAAATATTTCTAAAAGATGACTAAAGCACTTTCGTTATTTGAATTAAACAGTCTTGTGGCAGATGTTATAAACACAACCCTGTCACGTTCTTATTGGGTGGAGGCAGAATTGTCTGAGGCTCGTGAGAATCGTGGACACTGTTATATGGAACTGATTGAGAAGAACGAAGATAGCAATGTGCCTATAGCACGTGCTTCAGCAAAGTGTTGGAGTAACATTTGGACGCTTATTAAGCCTGCATTTGTTCGTATTACAGGAATGGAAATACGGGCAGGAATGAAAGTCATGTTACAAGTTCATGCTCAATTTCATTCCCAGTATGGCTTCTCTTGGATAGTTGATGATATCAATCCTGAGTACACGATGGGTGATATGATGCGTAAGCGTCAAGAGATTATCCGTCAATTAAAGGCAGAAGGAGTCTTTGACTTGCAAAAAGAACTTTGTCTTCCGATGTTTGCTCAGCGTATAGCTGTTATCTCTTCTGAGACTGCTGCTGGTTATGGTGACTTCTGTAATCAGTTGGAAACTAATGAGTATGAACTCTATTTTTATGTAGAATTGTTTCCTGCTATTATGCAGGGCGACTCTGTTGAACAGAGTATAATAGACGCTTTGAACCAAATCAATAGTCGTGAAGAGGATTTTGACTGTGTTGTAATCATTCGTGGTGGTGGTGCAACAGCCGACCTTAGCGGTTTTGACACCTTAAACCTTGCTGAGAATGTGGCAAACTTTCCATTACCAATTATAACAGGTATTGGACACGAACGTGATGAAAGCATCTTGGATATGGTATCGTTTCAACGTGTGAAAACACCAACTGCCGCCGCTGCTTATCTCATAGACTATCTTACTTCAACGTTGATGAGAGTAGAAAACGCACAAGCAGCGATAGTTGATGGTGTCAAGAAGGCTTTAGAGGTTGAGAAAATGCGTATTCAACATATTGGTTCACATATTCCAGTTTTGTTTTCTGTGGTTCGTACAAAGCAGGATGCTTGGCTTGAAAGTTTATCCCAACGTCTGATAATGAGAATGAATGAAGCTATAAAGCAGGCTGATTTTCATTTAAGCACGTTACAAAATCGTATGTTACTGACATTGCAAAATAAGTTGTCTGTCGAGCAACATCGACTCGATATACTTGAGCAGCGGGCAAGGTTGCTTGATCCCTTCTTTACTCTTAAAGCGTGGTTACAGTATTACATTGTGTAATGGTAAGACAATTCGTAACGTTAAAGACTTAAAGATAGGTGATACGATAACAACACGTTTTTGAGACTGGCGAGATAGAGAGTAAGGTCGAGCATTTATCTTTAAAAAGCATATTATTCCATATATTATTAATGTAAAAAGCAATGAAAAGAAATTAAATACGAAGAAGCAGTCCATAAATTGGAAGCCATTGTAGATAAAATGGAACGTGGAGAACTTGATATAGATTCTATGGTTGCTCAATTAAAAAGAAGCTCAAGAGTTAGTAAAGCTCTGTAAACAAAAAGCTAAAACGTACCGACGAAGAGATTCAGAAACTTTTAGAAAAGCAATAATTCTCTATTTTCTTATTTAAAAAAACGAAATGTAAGTTTTAATTAACTTGTTATTTGGTTGCATGGTAAGAATATTTTGTTTACTTTTTGTAGATAATTATCATGAATAATAACTTAACACGAAAATAATATGAAGAATATCGAATGGTCAACTTTGTCATTTGGCTATATGCCAACAGATTATAATGTTCGCTGTTACTATCGCAATGGAAAGTGGGGTGAGGTAGAAATCAGTTCAGATGAGTATCTTAAACTTCACATGGCAGCAACTTGTCTTCACTATGGTCAAGAGGCTTTTTGAGGGATTAAAGGCATATCGTTGTCCAGATGGTAAAGTACGTGCTTTTTCGTGTAGAAGAAAATGCAAAACGTTTGCAGAATACAAGTCGTGGTATTGTAATGCCGAAAGTACCAACAGAGTTGTTTGCAGAAATGGTTAAGAAAGTTGTTCGTCTTAATCAAGAATATATCCCACCTTACGAGGTGGTGCTTCACTCTATATTCGTCCATTGTTAATCGGTACATCTGCTCAGGTGGGTGTTCGTCCAGCAGAGGAATATTGCTTCTTAATCTTTGTTACTCCTGTTGGTCCTTACTTTAAGGGTGGCTTCTGTGCTAATCCTTATGTTATTGTTCGCGATGTTGACCGCGCTGCCCCATTGGGAACTGGTATGTATAAGGTAGGTGGTAACTATGCCGCATCACTTAGAGCAAATCGTCGTGCACACGAGCAAGGTTATGCCTCAGAGTTCTATTTTGGATGCAAAAGAGAAGAAGTATGTTGACGAGTGTGGTGCAGCCAACTTCTTTGGTATTAAGAATGATACCTATATTACTCCTAAGTCAAGTTCTATCTTACCATCTATAACGAATAAGAGTCTGATGCAGATTGCTGAAGACCTTGGAATGAAAGTGGAACGTCGTCCTATTTCAGAAGATGAATTGGATAGCTTTCAGGAGGCAGGTGCTTGTGGAACAGCAGCTGTTATTTCTCCGATATCACATCTTGATGACATGGATACGGGTAAGGTTTATAATTTTTGGTGAAAAGCCAGGACCATGGTCTACTAGCTTTATGAGACTCTTCGTGGCATTCAATATGGCACAATAGAGGACAAGCATGGTTGGACAACTGTCGTAATTGAATAATCTTTTGTAAAACGAGAATACGTTTATAAAGATAAGTATAGAAAACAAAAGATTTGTATCAAAGCTTGGGTTTGCTTTTTAGTAACCGCTTTGATGCAAATCTTTTTGATATAAAAGCACGATGAAATACGTTTGTATTTCCGTTTGAGTGTAGAACCTTATTCCCAATAATATAAAAATACACATTTTCATAGTAATACATAGCAACTTAATTAGTGCTCAGCACCATTGGTGTTTACCATTAGCACGATATGTGCGGGGCAATAACACATCATCTAAAAAGGGAGTATAAAACCAGGTTGTGATGATAAAAATAGATTGTGTGATATGGTTTAATAAGCATGTGTAAAATCATATTTTTGAGCTGATAATTTGGAAAAATAACAATAATGTTGTAACTTTTGCAGTCGGAATTATTATTAGTGACTAACAAGTAAGTAATTAATTACTAATTAAAAAGAATAAGAAATGAATATATCAAAGAAGATGCAGGATGCGTTTAATGCGCAGATTGTGGCAGAAATGTGGTCATCAAATCTCTATTTACAGATGTCATGCTGGTTCCTGCAAGGAGGGTTGGAAAAAGGCTTCTCAAGTTGGATGTACAAGCAGGCAGAGGAAGAGAGACAGCACGCAATGGATATGGCACAGTTTGTTCTTCATCGTGGTGGTGAGGTTATCCTTACCAGTATCGATGCTGTTAAAACAAGCTGGACAGATGCTAAAGAAGCTTTTGTTGATACATTTGCACATGAGCAAAAGGTTACAGAACTTATCAATAAGTTGGCAGATGTTGCTGATGAGGAGAAGGACCGTGCATCACAGAACTTCATTGCAAAAAGTATGATTGATGAGCAGGTAGAAGAGGAGAAAAATGTTGAGGATATTCTTGATTCATTTGCTCACTTAGAAAGTCATGTATTGCACATATTGATAACAGGCTGATCGGGCTCGTTAAGAGTTGAAAGGATATAAAAAGTGTCAAGGCTGGTGTCTTGACGCACTATGCTCTTTTTCAAAATAGTTTGTCACAGTGTAGGGGAGAATGTTTTATGTTTTGTGAGAGAATTTTACCCTTGAGAGAGATGTGTGAGGCTTAATACCATTTTCAACGGTACTGTCCTGAGTAAAAGTGTGTAAGCCATATTTTTATTATCTTTGTATTTGGATATAAACTAATATAAAAATGGAACTTACACAATTACAAATTCGAGTATTTCTAATTACACAAGACAGTAGTGAGGGTTTTGTTACTCTTCAGTCTTTAATTATGAACTCATTGATGTTTTCACTGAGCGTGAATTATTCGTCAGTGAGAACACAGATGAACAATGCAATGGCTTTTTCGTAGTCGTCGCTGGTATAGTCATGGCTTTGAGTTTTTCTCTTCGTATTCCCCGTAGCCGTAGTGGTAATTTCTATCCTGTGCTTCTTGGACTGATACGTAATGAGAGCGAGGAACGCGCTCGTCTGTTCAATCTTCTTTATACTAAGGGCACTACAACAGAGCAGATAGGGTGATATATCTGAGTGTCTGATGGTCGTTCTTACAGCAAACAACAGGTTTCCTATTTGGCAAACAGTTGTCGTGATGATGTTGAGCAATGGCTTTGCCGTGGTCTATCCTCCTCACTATCGGCAGTCTCATATCGACACAACCTTCATCTCCACTCGTAGGGACAGACAAGTGTCAAAAAGAAGCTTATTATACGATATTAGGCGTACTGAGGACGGTAGCAGGAGGTGCTTTCCGTGGTCAACCATCCCACCGAGGGTGCTCTATGCGGAAGGATGAACTTGATACTCTGAAAGAAAGAGGCGTTAGAAATAGACCTGGTTATCTCTGATGCACTAACAGGGCAGAGAGAACGCTGTCTGTGCCGCTTTCCTTGTGCTGCGCATCAGTTCTGTGTGGCGCATCTCAAGCGTCAGGTTATCAACAGTGTTGCCCACAAGGACAAACCCACCATCGCCAGTGAACTCTCAGAAGTCTTTCGTATGGAAGATAACAGTGTGGATTCCTTGTGGGGATACGAGACATTTTCTTACTTTTGTAACAGATGGTCAAGCATCCAATATTAGCCGCCTTTGCGTGGTCTTCCAGCTTTACTACCTTTGCGAAAAACTTGTGTTTGTACTCAATGAAACAAATGTTTTTCGGGTTTGTTGCACTCCTGTGGACATGCGTCAGGGCCTCCTTCGCCTGTCCCAAGTGGTCCGCAGCCATGCTTTCAACCCTTCTGATGGAGTAGTCTATGTCTTCTACAACCGCTCCCATAGCGAATCAAGTTGCTGCACTCGGGAACGCTGTGGTTTTGTCGTCTATCATAAACAGATGGCACAGGGTTGCTGAGTTCTAAAATCATACAGGCGAGTACCGGCTTCTATGACCTTCGCTGGGACGAACTGGTACTCTATATTGAGGTATAAATCCTGAGTACTACCGAAGAAAAAGATATAATAAATCTTAGTATTTTTGGTAATGTCAGATATTTTTGTGTCTTTACATCATAAAGAACGATAATATGATGGATACGTCTCGCTACGATGATATCTGACTACCATTCTCTAACTCGAGGAAGCTGTTGTTAAACTTCTTGAGCAAAAAGGATGCTGAACTAGGATAAGGATGCTGAGCTTAGGATAAGGATGCTAGAACTTAAGGATAAGGATGCTGAACTTAAGGATAAGGATGCTGAACTTAAGGATAGGATGCAGAACTTAAGGATAAGGATGCAGAACTGGAACGAAGAGATCCCGTCGCATTCTTGAGCTGAGCGCATGGTGTATGGTAGGGCGCAGCGAGAAACGCCTACCTGAGTTGCATGCGACTGGACAGGTACGCTTTTGAGGAACAGTGGGCCCGAGGAAGGCTCCCTGGCTCGGGTGGAAGCCCTTCCCATCATCAAGGAGATAAAACAGCAGGCCGGACAACGCAGAGCATCACGCCGCACGAGCCGTCCTTCCGGAAAGGAACGGCCTACGCCTCCATGTTCCCGAGAACATAGAGCGACAGGTGACGGAGATATATCCGGAGGGTTATGACGCTGAGCGCATGGTTATCATCGGACATGACAGAAGTGAGCATCTGTGCCTGCGTCCCTCATCCTTTTATGTCAGGGTAGAAGATCGCGTCATCTGCCGCCTGGAAGGAAGCCCGACCAACGGATGCGGTCGACATCCTAGAAGCCCCCTTGAAAAAGCAGGCGGTGGATTGTTTTTGCCGACGCTTCCTGCTCGCTGAAATCATCACCGCCAAGTTTGCCTATCGCAGCCCGGTACAGACAATGTGCCCGGTGGAAGGAACTGGGCGTGAACATCCCCACCTCAACCGTCAACAGCTGGGTTCACGATGCCGCCGATGCACTTTATCCGCTTTACAAGATCCGGACAAACAGATACTGCAAAGTCCTTACCTTCAGGTTGACGAAACCAGCGTACAGGTTGCCGACCGCAAGGAAAGACGCGCAAAAGGGATACCTGTGCGGGGCGTGCGTGACGCCATGCACTCCCCAGGGCGTGTTCTTCCATTGGAAGGACGGTTCGCGCTCAGGCTCTGTAGCGATGAGTTGTTCAAAAGGGCTACCAAGGTGCCATACAGTCTGACGGGTATGGAGGCCTACGCTGGGTTTGAGAACGTTCGGGCATAGTGCTACTGGGATGCATGGCACTGTGAGACACAAAGTTCGAACTGTCGGCGGATGACGACGAAATGCAGCTCACATCATCGAAACGATAGCCACGCTGGGCGAGGTTGGAGGAAAACCTCAGACACGAGGAAAGCGCCACGCGAAGTGGAGGCTGAGCGGAAGGCCAAGGCCTACCCCATACTGAGGTATCTTGGACCTATATGCTGGATGTACACAAACAGTACACCCCAGGCGAAGCTATGGAGAAAACTGCGTTATGCCTTCGCCGTATGGATACGCATTGGCAGGTATGTGCAGGGACGGACGCTTCAACATAGAACAACAATCTCATGGAGCAGGCCATCAGACCCATCACGCTTGGAAGAAAGAACTATCTGTTCTGCGGCAACAATGAGGAGCGGAGAACAATGCCATCTTCTATACCTTCATGGCGTGTTGCGGAAACAGACATAGACCCATATGAATGGATGAAGGAAATCCTTTCAAAACCGTTGCTCGACATGACATGAGGAGGAACTCACGAAAATACTACCTTCAAACTGCAAATAACAAACAACCCTTATTTGCTGCGGACATATAAGGGTTGTTTGTTAGTGGGAAAAGACGGCTAATATTGGATGCTTGCTTTAAGGAGTCAGTACCATTTCAATTAAGCCTCGCTTGGACGCTAAAAGATGCTCTTTTTAAGGGTATGTTACTAACGCCCTTTTGAAGTCTAATTAAGCACCTTTTTCTTGTAGTTACTTGTAACTACGTGAATATCTATTAGTTACAAGTATATGCTAAAAATACTATTTTTAGACTTATTGTTAGATAATTTGATAATAGTTAATGTAAATAATTTTCAGGACAATATCAGTCTTGTTTTTATTTAAGTAATAAAGCTTATTGCTTACTTTTTATCATGTCTTTATTTAGATGAGTGACAAATATCTGCTGTCCACCTTTACTAAATACGACTTTATATATCCCTCCATCTTTATCTTTTCTTTCGTAGGTATAAGCAAATTTGTTAATATCCCAACACGTATCATGTTGTGCTGCAAGGTCTATTTTTCTGATAAAACTCCTTACTTGGGATCGTATCAAGAAGTAGTGTTGCCGAATAGTTACCACTTTCGACCGATTCTTCGTCAGCTGCTAAACTAACAGAGTCGGGTATAAAAGGTATTGCTTTTGCTGTCTTATACTTAGGAAAGCGAATAGAGGTAATACTCTGTAAATCAACATTTAGTTTGCCATTCTCAACATGTGGTGTAAACTCCTTTGCGGCGACAGTATCTCCATTGTTACTGCCTTCTATCGTTTTGCTTTGATTACAAGAAACAATAGCAATAATGATGAAAACAACACCAAAACGATTGTTGCTAATATTTTTGAAAGACTTTTTCTTTTTCCATTCTTTATTATATCGGTTGAAGGTTTTTAATTTCTTCAATCTTTTTCTGTGCTGTTGGATTATCAGGATAAAGTGCAATAACGCTCTCTCATAATTGGCAACAGCTGCTTCATTCATTTCTTCACGCTCACACTCTTTACCCATCATAACATATTCTGCTAGACAGCTCTTTGAGATACTCATTCTTCTTAGCTTGTTGTCGCTTTAAAGCTCCCTCATTTTCATTACGTAGTTGGTTAATAAGGTTCAGTTTTCTTCTGATAAACCGCTTGGCTGCTGGGCGTTCTATATCATAACGGCTATGAATAGCAAGAAAGAAGTTACGCAGGAAGGCGTCAAAATCTCCCTTGTCGAAAAGCGCATATAGCATCGTAGTATTCTTTATCAGCCTTGCTCTGTTTGAGTACTTTTCGATATAATATTATTATCGTTGTAGTGTCTGGCAAAATGTGTTACTCACTTCTCACAAAGACTTCATTTCTACGCAGTGGTTCCTTGAGTGTAATACCTTCAAGACTTGTACAGCGTGATAGAGCAACATACGCCTGGCCACCTGCAAAGACCCCACCTGTAAAATCAATATTTACGTTCTTGAATGTTAGTCCCTGACTCTTATGTACAGTGATAGCCCAAGCCAACTTAATGGGGAATTGTATATAAGTACCTATTTGTTCCTCTTCAATTCGTTGTTCTTCCTCATTGAATCGGTACCTTATATTCTCCCACATCTCACGTTGCACCTGTAAGTCATCTCCCTCTTCTGTATGGACATAGAGGATTCCTGCTTCCTCATCAATACCAATAATAATACCTAAGGTTCCATTAACCCATTGTTTCTCAATGTCATTTTTTATAAACATGATATGTGCTCCGACCTTGATGTTTAACTCAATAGGGGTAGGGAGGCTGCTCTCTGGAAACTCTCCTTTGATTTCACCTAAGAACATCACAGGGTCTCCATCAAGGCTATCAAGTCCTTCATTATTTATCCAGTCTACTGTCTCGCTTGGTAGATAGGGTAATGGTGAAATCACCTTCGGGCTTGTTTGTATTCTCCAATCTTGCGCCAACACGTTCATTGATATGGTTGAAATCTGTGTCAGTGACTTGATTGGTACGGATGTGGTCAAGAATGGAAATAAAGTGAGGGTCGTTTTGACGGTAAACTTTATTGAGTTCAATACTCACAAGTGGATAATCTTGAAACACCTTTGCGTCAAAAAAATAAATACTTGGGTAATAGGGTTGTAGGAGTTGACGGTCCTCTTCCTTTAGAACTGGTTCTAACTGATAAATATCGCCTACCAAGAGAAGCTGTTTACCACCGAATGGTTCACGCATATTACGATTGTATATGCGTAGTATCTTTATCTATGAAGTCGATGATGTCAGCTCTAACCATACTAATCTCATCAATAATGATTAGTTCTACTTCTCGTAAAAGTTTACACTTGTCACCATTGTATTTCAGCGTACTGCGTAGATTACGAGCAGAATAACGCTTATCAGTTGGGACAAGTGGATAGAATGGAAGTTTGAAGAAGCTATGCAGAGTGCTACCGCCTGCATTGATAGCGGCTATACCTGTGGGTGCAAGAATAATATGTTTTTTCTTTGTTGTAGCAGCAATGTAACGTAGAAATGTAGACTTTCCTGTGCCTGCTTTTCCTGTGAGGAATAGGGAATTGTTTGTGAACTGAATAATCTGAAGTGCTTTTTGCAACTCTGTATTATCCAAGTCAATCGTATTTATGTCTATGTTTACTTTCTTTTGTGACATTGATAGGTGGGACTTTAGTTCCCCTTAGTAGTTTATTGTTATGTATGCTACTAATCTATATTTCTATCTTACGCCTTTTTATGTAATAACAGCGACCCTATTATTAAGTTTACTGACAAGAGACTATAGATAGAATCAAAACCTTCATATATATCCACAGAGGTACTACTCCGTGAATATATGAAGTTTAGTTGTTTGAAGATGAAAAATTGATGGTCATTAATCAATTATTAATGTTCTCTGATTTTTTTATGTAATCAGAGTAAGCATCATTATAGGTTCTAAATTAAGAATTACCTAAATTTCCATATCTTCACTGTGTGGCTTCTTTTGCCTTCTTTTATAATTTGAGGCGATTCATTATTCGAACTATTACCCTGCCGTTCTGGAGTAGGCTGGGGAGATGGTTCTAATATAAAGCCACCCTCATCTGTATTTTCGTGTCCATCAATAGGTTCTTCTTCCTCCTCTTGATGACGTCTATGGCCTGTTGTAAAGTCACGTAAAGAATCAGGTGAGGCACGATGAACTACTGTAGGCTGACAGTTGTACATTGAAGGGTCGATATCCTCGTCTGAATCTAACTGCCACTTAGCATGATACTTTTGAAAAGCCTTGTCGCGCATTAAGCTATAAATAAACTCTCCACAGATAGGTAGTGCGGTCTTTGACCCCTGTCCTAAGGCTCCTGTACGGAAGTGGATGGAGCGATATTCGCCACCAACCCATGCACCAACGACAAGCTTAGGACTGACTGCAATAAACCAAGCATCAGAGTGGTTATTACTTGTACCAGTCTTTCCTCCCCAGTCTGTATCTCCAAAAGTATAATGGCGTAATGCTTGACTTGTACCACCGCCTTCGTTTACACCAGCCTTCAACATTTCCTGCATGAGGAATGCAGTCTTGTAAGGTAATGCCTTCTCGTGGTCTTTTGGTGCTACATAAACCTCGTTCCCGTCTTTATCCAAGATACGTGTAACGACTACTGGAACATGATGTTCACCATCATTTGCTACAGTACTATAAGCATTTACCAATTCTAATAAGTTTACGTCACTTGAACCGAGTGCCAATGAAGGCTCATCATCCAAAGGACTCTTGATACCCATCTCCTGAGCTGTACGGATAATATTCTTAATACCCATCTCCTGCCCTAAGCGTACTGCAATGGAGTTTATACTGCGAGCAAAAGCACTCTTCAATGTAATAGAATCATTGGAGAATCTACCATTGGCATTGTGTGGTGTCCAAGTCTTCATCTGACCTGTCTTCTTATCGAGAACCTGCATACTGATATATTCATCTCGACGTTTATCACAAGGGTCAGTCCTTGGTTAAATGCTTCTGAGTAGACGAATAGCTTGAAGGTTGAACCAGGCTGGCGCTGTGCAACAACTTTATCATATTTCCAAGTTTTGAAGTCTATGTCGCCAACCCAAGCGCGTACAGCACCGGTCTCTGGTTCCATAGCAACCATTGAACAGTGCATGAATTTAACCATATAACGGATAGAGTCCATTGATGACATCTCTTTCTCAATATGCCCCTTTTCATAGTCAAAGAGAGTCACTTTATGCGGTTTGTTGAGATAATAGAGAACGCTATCAGGCTGATTAGGATACTTCTGTAGCAACTTCTTATAGAATGGCTGACGTTCAGCAATACCCTCAATAAAGCCTGGAATTTCATTTCCCTTTGCATCACGACAAGGCTGCATACCGCGCCAGTGGTTATTAAAAGTTTGCTGAACCTTTTCCATTTGCTTTGCTGCAGCTTGCTCGGCATACTTCTGCATACGTGTATCAATGGTGGTATAGATTCTCAAACCACTACTATAGAGATCATAACCATTGTCTTTCATCCAATCTTTGAAGTATTCTGATATATACTCACGGAAATACTGGGCTTGACCATCATAGTTTTCTTCTACGTGTATATCCAGCTTCATAGGTCGCTTAGAGTATAGTGCGTATTCATCACGAGGTAATACATTATGTGTGACCATGTTATATAACACGGTATTACGACGGCGAATAGAGTTCTTTGGGATGCAGATTGGATTATAATAGGTAGTAGCTTTCAACATACCTACCAACGTTGCAGCTTGATCAATAGATAACTTCGAAGGACTTGTATTGAAATAAGTCTTAGCAGCTGTCTTTACACAAAGGAATTGTTGCCAAAGTCAACGGTGTTAGCATACATTGTCAGAATTTCTTTCTTTGAATAGATTAACTCTAACTTCACTGCAATAATCCATTCTTTACTCTTCATAATGAGCATTCGCAAGCCTGGTACATGACCTAATAGACCTGAAGAATATTGCGTACGAACACGGAACATATTCTTTGCCAACTGCTGTGTAATGGTTGATGCACCACGACCTCCACTACCTGTTACTGCATCCTGATAGCACCTCCGATACCCATAAAGTCTATACCATTATGGCTATAGAAGCGCTCGTCCTCTGTGCTGATGAGTGCATTCCAGAATGCAGGGGTTACCTCCTCATACTTTACTGGTGTACGATTCTCTTTATAGAATCTACCAATGAGGACAGAGTCTGCACTATAAATCTCTGATGCAGCATAGGTTGGAGGAGTTTTTATATCAATAAAACCTGGTGACTTGCCAAAGAGCCAAAGGAAGTTAATGTCTACCATTCCTAAATAGAGGAAGATAGCTACAAAGAAAGATACTGTTCCGACAGCCATCTTCGTGTACCAAGCACGACCTTTATATAGTTTTGCATACCATGGGAAGAAGTTAAAAATCCCTCGGAATATACTTCTAATGAATTTTAATGTTTTCTTTATCATTGATTGACAATCTTCAAGTTTAAAGCTACTTGCCTATGTTTTATAATATTGCTATAATACCTTTCATACAAAAGTACTTAATTACTTGTATTTGATATCATTGTATGGATATAATTTAAGATTTCTTCAAAGTTATCAGGATTAAACCATTGAAAAAGCGGTATCTTTTTTATACCATGTAATCTGTTTGCGAGCGTATCTTCGAGTATTACTCTGTATCTTAAATATGGCCTCATCAAGCGTTGTTAAAGCCATCAAGATATTCAAATAGTTCTTTATATCCAACCGTATTGAGTGAATTCAGAGTTCGCTTAGAATAAACCTGTAGTGCTTCTTCTATCATTCCCTCTTCAATCATGTCTAAGACTCGCAGATTGATTCTATTGTATAGTTCATCTCTATTACGGTTTAATCCAACCTTGATGATATTAAAAGGACGCTTCTTAATAGTATTGGAACGGAAAGATGTATATGTTTTTCCGGTTTGGATACATATCTCAAAGGGCATGGATAACACGACGTGGATTATTTCTATCAACTATCTTCCAGTGCTCAGGGTCCAGTTCTCGTAACAGATTACACATCTGTTCTAATCCCTCTGTTTCTAAGCGTTTCATCATTTCCTCTCGTATTTCAGGAAGAATCGTCGGGATATCATCAATGCCATTACATACAGCATCAATATACATCATTGAACCACCTGAGAGTAATGAGATTGGTGTGTGTTGTCTGTTAATAATATTCAGAACGTCTTGTTCGTATAGGCTTGCAGAATAGTAATCTTCTAAATGATGATTACCAACAAAATAATGTTGTACACGTTGCTGTTGTTCAGCCGTGGGTGCAGCCGTTCCTACTCAGGAATCTCAGAGAAAATCTGTCGGGAGTCAGCATTGATAACTGGTACATTAAAATGTTCTGCAATACGGAGAGTAGCCTCCGTCTTGCCAACGCCTGTTGGGCCCGTGATGACTATTAATGTTTTGTTTTTCAAGCTGATAAATAATTATAAATAATATTTTTCCAACTCATTTAAGTTGTGGAAATACCTAACCTACTTGTTCGCTTTTAAAGATTCCCCTCCCTTTTTGAAAGGGGAGGGATAGTCTTTATTTAATGATACCACGTTCTGATGACTCAACGAAGTCTATAATCTTCTGAATCTCTGGTGTTATTTGTAGTTCGTTCTTAATCTTCTGAATGTTCTCAGCACGTGTACCTGTTCCATAAAGGATGCAGTAAGCATTGTGGATAAGTTCAATGAGTTCATTTGAGAAACCACGACGACGAAGACCAATGAGATTAATACCCATGTAGCGTGCAGGTTCCTTACCCACAATGATATATGGTGGAATATCCATAGAGAAACGGCTTCCACCCTGTATCATAACATATCCACCTATATGGCAGAACTGATGACAGAGAATATTGGCAGAGATGATAGCATTATCATCAACTGTCACTTCGCCTACAAATTTGGTTTGCATTACCAATAATGTCACCAGATCCAATGACACAGTCGTGTGCAATATGTACACACTCCATCAGCAAGTTGTTGCTACCAACCTTTGTTGTACCCTTTAGAAGCTGTACCACGCGAAATTGTAACATTCTCACGAATAGAGTTGTTATCACCAATCTCACAAAGTGTTTCCTCATTTCTAAACTTCAAGTCCTGAGGTTTTGTAGATATGCTGGCACCTGGGGAATATTTCATTGTTATTGCCCCAAACGTGCACCAACATGAATGGTTACGCTATTCTGGAACACATTATTATCACCGATAACAGTATTCTTATCGATATAACAGAATGGACCAATTATATTATTATCACCAAGTTTTGCCTCTGGATGAACAAAGGCCAATGGACTTATCTGGTTCATATTCGTTTTATGAAATTATTACTTGTTCTTTACAATTTGGGCAGTGAATGTTGCCTCAGCAACAACACGCTCGCCAACAAACATATAACCCTTCATTGAACTGATTCCATGACGAACAGGACCAAGAAGTTCAACACGGAACATGAGAGTGTCACCAGGAACAACCTTCTGGCGGAACTTTACGTCATCAATCTTCAAGTAAGTTGACCAACGTTCAGGTTCTTCAACCTGAGAAAGTACTAAGAGCCCACCACACTGAGCCATAGCCTCAACCTGCAATACACCAGGCATAACAGGCTCTTGTGGGAAGTGTCCTTGGAAGAAAGGTTCGTTGCTGGTTACATTCTTAATACCAATAATACTTGTTGAACCCATTGCAATGACCTTATCAACCAACTGCATTGGATAGCGGTGTGGTAAAAGCTCACGGATACGAATTATCCATCAATGGTTCTTCGTTTGGATCATACATTGGTGCTTGTATCTCATGCTTACGTATTTCTTTACGCATCAAACGGGCAAACTTGTTGTTTACCGTATGACCTGGGCGAGTAGCAATGATACGTCCCTTAATTGACTTACCAATCAATGCCATGTCACCGATAATATCAAAGGAGCTTATGGCGTGTACACTCGTTATCCACTGTAATGGCTATGCTGAATATAACCGATGTTATTAGCATCCATACGTGAAACCTTCAAGAGATCAGCCAACTGATCAAGTTTCTCTTGTGAAACCTGCTGTTCATAGATAACAATTGCATTATCCAAGTCACCACCCTTAATCAAGTTAGCCTGCAAGAGTGGCATAATGTCACGTACAAAAACGAATGTACGTGCTGGTGCAATCTCAGTTGCATAGGTATTAATATCATCCAATGTAGCAAATTGACTGCTAATAAACTTAGAGTCAAAGTTACACATAGCGGTAATTGAGAACTGCTCGTCTGGAAGAATGGTAATAACAGAACCATTCTCATCTTTAATCTCAATCTTCTTGCGAATGATATAGTAATCCTTTGGAGCATTCTGATCAACAATACCTACCTCATTGATTTTGTCAACATACATCGTCGCAGAACCATCAAGAATAGGGAACTCTGGACCATTAATCTGTATAAGACAGTTGTCAATACCCATTGCATAAAGGGCAGACATACCATGTTCTATCGTACTAACACGTGCTTCACCCTTAGCCAATACAGTTCCGCGCTGCGTATCAACAACGTTTTTCAGCGACAGCATCAATAATAGGCTGTCCATCAAGATCAATTCTTTGTATCTTATAGCCAGTATTTTTACGGGGCAGGGGTTGAATGTTACAGTAAGACTCAATCCTGTATGAAGTCCCTTTCCGAAGAGGGAAAAACTTCCCTTTAAAGTTTTCTGCTTAACTGTTTCCATGTATGTTATTTATTCTTTTTCAATTCTTCAATTTCTTTCTGCAGTGCATTCAGCTGCTTGTACATCTCTGGCAAACGTTGGAAGATTGCCTGTGACTTAAAGTATGGACGCTGCTCCATTGGAGGAGTTCCAATGAGTTGCTGATTGCTCTTTAGGCTACCAGGCACCCCAGACTGTGCACCAGGAATACCTTATCACCAATAGTGATATGACCAGCAATACCCACCTGACCACCAAACATACACCATTGTCCAACCTTAGTTGAACCAGCAATACCTACCTGTGCAGACATAACTGTATTCTCACCAATATCGTTGTTGTGTGCTATTTGAACAAGGTTGTCAAGTTTTACACCCTTACGCACGTATGTGCTGCCCATAGTTGATCGGTCAATACAAGTGTTGGCACCAATCTCTACGTCATCTTCTATCGTAACAATACCGATTTGAGGTATTTTATCGTAGCTATTAGTTTCTGGATTAGGTGCAAAGCCAAAGCCATCCGCACCAATTACACAACCAGAATGGAGAATAACATTGTTGCCAATCTTACAACCATGATAAATGCTTGCATTTGGATAGACAATACAATTATTTCCCAGCTGCACACCATCCATGATTGTTGCATGAGGATAAATCTGACAGCCATCCCCAAGGTTACACCATCACCAATATATGCGAATGCACCAATATACACATCCTTACCAATTGTTGCTTTTGAAGAAACAAAAGCCAAAGGGTCTATACCCTGCTTCTTTGGTTTCATACTTTCATAGAGTTGCAACAACTTAGCAACACAATCTCGTGCATTCTTTACACGGATAAGAGTAGGCTTTACTTCCTTATCCAACTGAATATCTTCGTCTATAAGAACGATGCTTGATTCTGTTTCGAAGAGATAGTGTATATATTTAGGATTTGCAAGAAAAGAGATAGCTCCTTTCTTACCTTCTTCAATCTTGGCGAAGGTATTAATGGTTACGTTTTCGTCACCTTCAATACGACCTTGTATAAATTACGATATTTGTTTCATAGAAATTCCATTTATATTGCCTTTTATTGTTTTATATTTGTGCAAAGATGAGGATTTTTATTAGAAACGTTGATAAGATAGGTAATATTTACATATTTTTCGAGAGTAATTCAATGTTCAAAATCTCTGATGCTTCGGTTATATCTTTTCAATGTTCCGTCTTTGTACAGAATACTAATATGGTCATCAAAAGGATTGTACATATCTTTCTGTACTCGATTGACTCCAATGAGGTAATCACAATCAGCGAGACCAATCTCATACTGTTCAGAAATCTGTTGTTTAAGTTTATTAATTTCCTCTATTGTAGGTTCTTCTTCCGCACTTCTACTTTGAATATTTTTCGATTGATCATGTTTGAAGATAGGGTGAAAAGTATCTTTGTCTTCTAATGTTGCCAAACTTTAATCGCACTCCATATATCGTTGTCATCCAATGCTATATAATTATCTAATGCCTGGTGTCTTTGTGGAAAGTTTCGGCTGTTATCTCATTGTAAAGGAAGTAACGAAGAGACAGGTGAAGCAAAAAGATCAACTCCTTCTTTTGCTAATTGTTTTGCTCTATGTAATGTGTTGATAAGAACATTCTCACACCCAACAGTTGTTTTATGCAGATATACCTGCCAATACATTAGACGGCGTGATGTAAGATAATTTTCAATAGAATAAATTCCATTCGACTCGACAACCAACGCATCATTAACAACGTTAAGCATCTTGATAATACGTGCTGAGCCAATATTACCTTCTGTCACTCCTGTAAAGAAGCTATCACGGCGAAGATAATCAAGCCTATCCATATCAAGTTGGCTGGAAATCAACTGATGAAGATAGGATTTGGGGTATTCATCTTTGAAAATACTGATAGCAAGATTTAGTGACCCCATGCATATCTTGATTGATGCGGTCCATCATCATTAAAGATATTTCTTCATGGGTAATACCGCTGATAAAGTGTTCTCTAATACATGAAAAAGGGCATGCCCAATGTCATGCATGAGGATGGCAGCTGTACTGCTTCTGCCTCACTATCAAAGACAAACACACCCTTTTGTCGTAGAGATATGAAAAGCCTCCTCATAAGATGAAAGGCACCTAGAAATGTTGAAAAACGTGTGTGTTGTGCACCTGGATAAACCTCTTGTGTCAGCTAATTGCTTGATGCGTGTTAATCGCTGCATAAGTGGGTGACGTACAATGTCAAGTAAAAGTCCATGGCACCTTTATAAAATCCGAAAAACAGGGTCATTAATAATCTTTGCGTCTGTCATCTCTATCTATGTTGTCTTGCTCTTTTTGTCATTAAAATACAAAGATAGTATATTTCCTTTTAGACGACAGACCCTTTAATGTAAATAATTCTAAGTGTTGATGTAGAAAGCTACTTTGAAAGACTTATTCCGCTAAAATAGAATATATTTGATTATAAGACAGCTATGCTGATGAGACAGAAATTAATAAAGATAAGAATAATTAAAATAAAAACTTCACAGTTTTCATTCCTTATCTGTAATCTTTTCGTTAACTTTGTAGCATGAAACAATTGATTAACTGGAGAAAGAATTTGCAGTGCTCTTCATCGTTATTGGAGGCATATATTATCTTACAAGGTCATGGCTCATTACAGGTGGTGTCCTTGCACTTCATGTGTTGGTAGATGGCTTACTACGTCAGTATGACCACAAGAAGAGGTGAGAAGCAAGCAGAAGATATCAGACTTGAGGAGCAAGACGACTAACTTATACATATAATTTTTGCAGCTTTCAATCATGTAAAGTTGTGATTTTTATGTACATTATGTAGCGAAAAAGCTATTGTTTGATTGTAGTTAACAGTATCTACATAAAGTTAAAGAGTATGGATCAACTATTAGAACTATATAAAAGTTGGAAGGGTAGTAGCCCTTCAAATGTAGAAAGTTAGCAGAGACAGGTAGTAACACGTGAGTATTACCGAATATTTGATGAAGAGGGTGATACTGTCATTGGTGTTATCGGAACAAGTCGTGATGAAAATCATGCTCTCTATCTTGCTAAACATTTTGAAAAAGACGTTTACCAGTACCACATATCTTATCTATGTACTGCTGATGAATCTTGTTATCTACAATCAGACCTTGGTAATACATCGCTTTTTGATGCCATACGGGGTGGTCGTGAGGCAGGTGGACGCTATAATCTTGCTGAGCAAAAGTTGTTGCGCAATGCTATAAGAGAATTGCCAAATATTCAGTTACGAGGCAAAGAGACTTGATTTTCTCTAATTGTTATCCACAACCAGAATTCAATCAGAGAGGTGTACTCTTGACTTTGAACTATTTTAAGATATTGTTTTCTCAAAAGCAACGAACTTGACTTTCATGAATTAAAGCTTGAAGCAAACTTCGCATATGTTTGCGAAGGATTTAACTTCAGAAGATGGATTCTTTCCTTTATCGTGATTTTCAAGCACGTAACATTATGTTAGATAAGGAAGGAAAACCATATTTTATTGATTTTCAAAGGTGGAAGAAAAGGTCCTTTCTATTACGATCTTGCATCATTTCTCTAGCGAAGCAAGTGCTAAGTATTCTTTTCAACTTCGCCGTGAATTGGTATTTGAATACTATCAGAGCCTTAAAAATTATACAGAGGTTCCTTCTAAACGCCATTTTGTTAATCGCTTATCATTGTTTGTTCTCTTCCGTACATTACAAGTTTTAGGTGCTTACGGATTCCGTGGTTACTTTGAACGTAAGAAGCATTTTGATTGATTCCATACCTCCTGCTATACAAAACTTACGTGATCTCTTGGCATTAGGTGATGATGTCTTCCCATATCCATACCTGATGGATATGTTGAAGCGACTCACATTGTTACCACGGTTGCACATATTGAGAAACCAGCAGCTAACAGAACAGATGGTCTTAAAATAGCAGAGAAAGATATTTATAAGGCTAATCCATTGGATGGACCTGCAACTTTCTCTAAATACGATGGTAAAGGACCATTGGTGGTGCGTGTTTTTAGTTTCTCTTTTAAGAAAGGAATTCCTGAAGACACATCTGGTAATGGTGGCGGTTATGTCTTTGATTGTAGAAGTACACATAATCCAGGTCGATACGAACCTTATAAGAAGATTACGGGCTTAGATGAGCCTGTCATTCGCTTCCTTGAAGATGATGGCGAGATACTTGAGTTCTTGAAGCCCGTGTATGACTTGGCTGACCATCATGTAGAACGTTATATGCAACGTGGTTTTACTGATTTAATGTTCTCATTTGGTTGTACAGGTGGGCAGCATCGCTCTGTTTATAGTGCACAGCATCTTGCTGAACATCTCAATGAAAAATATGGAATAGAGTGCACATAAAAAGCATAGAGAACAAGGTATTGAACAAATATTAAAGGCAAAGTAACTCTCTTGGATTCAAAAGAGTTGGTATCTTGAGATAATAGATATAAATAGGGACGTATAGGTTGCGAGTTTTTAAAAAGCCAATCGGCTACTCACGCTCTATACGTCCCTATATTTATTCAGCTTTACTTATGTTCAGAAAGATAGCGGTATATCTTATATTATGTCTTTTAACTCCTCTGGTACTGCTATGGAGTCACAATGAAAATGGTCTAATTTCTCTAAACCATGTTTTGTAATGTGAAACCTTTGGCAACGTCCATCTTCCGAGCAAGAACGTCGGCGAATTAATGAAGCCTGTTCCAACAGAGGCGATTACCTTTGAAGCATTCGAACGTGTCAATCCCATCTCTTCAGCTATTTCGCCAGCTAACATAGGATTCTCACTCTCTGAGAGTAGACATAACAGCATTGCTTCATTGATATTTAAGCCTATTTGCTGTTGTAATCCACATTCAAAAGCAGTGATGACACGATATATTTCGCGAATCTTACTGATACAATGATTGTCCATTATATGTCCTTACTTCAACAAGACAGTCTTAATAACCTCCTCAAACTGAGCCTTGTTCATAGCTCCATTCTGCATTGTAGGTTCACCTGTCTTAGGGATAAAGAGGATTGATGGGATTGAACGAATACCAAAGAGGGCTGCCAACTCACGCTGCTTGTCAACATCAACCTTATAAACGTCAATCTGTCCTGCATAATCATTCGCAACTTCCTCAAGTACTGGAGCTGTCGCTTTGCATGGACCACACCATGTTGCATAAAAGTCAATAGTAGGCTTTATCACCCTTAAAGTTCCAAGTTTTTGGATTCTTCTTGTAATCCATCACTTTCTGTTGGAACATATCTGAGTTCATTTCTGTTACGCTCATCTTAGTTTCCTTTCCTTCATTTTGATTATTTACTCCTGTTTGTTCTGTTGTCATTGCACTGTTGTCCTGCTTTTTAGGACTGTTATCTGCCTTACAAGCAGTCAGTGTTAATGCCATAATAGCCACTACAAGTGTTGCTGTACGTTTCATTCTTATATATGTAATCTTTATATTTACCGAGGTTCTATTACCAATCGGCATGTAATATTTATTTTGTTTCCTAAGGAAAACGTTGCAAAGATAAGTATATTTTTGTTTTCCACCAAATTTCCAACGGAAAATTTCTCACTATGTTTTAACTTCTAATTAGATTATAAGTGATAAGTTACTATGTTTGCGAAAGGCTAACACACAGAGACAAAGTCGGATCACGCTCTTCGGAGCCTAGCTGCATGCAAACCACCGTGGTGTTTTTCATAGTCTACAGAAAAATGTTGGTACGATAATAATTGGATTGTATATTTGTAGTGCAAACGACAAATGACAAACAATTAGAACCGATGCCGATATGCAAAAGAAACAAATTTCCTTTAAAGGACAAAAAGATTTACATCGGAATTGATGTTGCACGCAAAAACTTGGGAGGTCTGTGCTGACCGAGTCGGGTTACAAAGAGGCACCCGCAGCAAGCCTCCGCAAAGACGCTCTGACTTTTTGAAGAAGCATTTCCTGATGGCGAGTACCCATGCCGTATGAGTCAGGCTTCAGTGGTTTTTCCACATACTACGCTCTCAAGGAGTACGGCATCAGCTGTGTCGTGACCCATGCCGCAGATGTTCCGACCACCCAGTACGAGGAGGTGATGAAGACCGATAAGGTAGGTGCAGCCAAACTTGCGCGCTTTGCGCGCCGGTGATCATCCGTCCATAACCATCCGTGAGAAAGAGAATATCGATGACGGGTCAGTCATCGCACAGGAAGACCACTACAGAAACAACTCTGCGGCTACAAGGCAAGGGTGAAGCACCTGCTGCACTGCAATGGCGTGGAGATACCGAGCAGCTCTGCAAGACCGGGGACGCACTGGTCAAGGGCTTTCATCAAATGGCTCCAAGGAGGATGTCGTGCTCTCCTCAAGATTGTCGTTGGACTTGCTCGTCAAGCAGAGTGGAGACGATACGCTACGACACTCTTGGATGCGACAAAAATCCATACGAAGGCTCTGCTGCAGACCAGCAGGTATAGGAACAATTACGAGCTTCTGATGTCGATACCTGGCATAGGTGTACAGTGTAGCCATGTGTATACTGACAGAAATCACGATGTGAAGAGATTCGTAACGAGAACCAGTTCGCCAGTTATCTCGGCCTAATACCGACCTGTCATAGTAGTGGAGAGAAAAGCGCAAGTGGAGAAGACCTTCCGTGGCAACAAGCATCTCGGACCGATGATCATAGAGGCTGTATGGATAGCTCACTATAGAGATTACGGACTGGGAATGGCCTATGCGGATACAAAGCAGTCCATGAAACCGCAGGAAAGCCATAGTCAAAAATAACCCGCGTAAAAGATGTCCAACATCATTTTTCTCGGCACTCAAGAATAGTGAAATATGACTACAGATGGGATGAGAATAACATACAGACTTTTGGACAACTTCATCAAACGACTCCTTTTCATAAATTGATGGACCTTCGGGTGTCATCTCCGATAAGATTGTTGCGTTTTACCTATATTCTGAAGAAGTAAATTGTTGGGCGGATACGTCCGTGTCAACTCATAGAAGTTTGTCTGATAGGTCTGTTGTTCAGCCTTTCCATACCCGGTGTTCCCATGCCGGGCTGGTGGCTGTGCTTCTTCTAAAGTCATCGTACCAACAAACTTCACGCTAAGTGATTGATAATGAACAGTTAATAAATTACAAATATTTCCCAATTATTTGAAAGCAACATAGAAACGGGAGAGAAGACCTTCCGTGGCAGCAAGCATCTCGGACCGATGATCATAGAGGCTGCATGGATAGCCATCTATAGAGATTACGGACTGGGAATGGCCTATGCCGAGATACAAAGCAGTCCAGTGAAACCGCAGGAAGCCATAGTCAAAATAGCCGTAAAGATGTCCAAATCATCATTTTCTCGGTACTCAAGAATAGTAGGAAATATGAGTACACAGATGGGATAGAGAATAACATACAGACTTTTTGGACAACTTCATAAAACGACTCTTTTCATAATTGATGGACCTTCGGTGTCATCTCCGATAAGATTGTTGCGTTTACCTATATTCTGAAGAAGTAAATTGTTTGGGCGGATACGTCCGTGTCAACTCATAGAAGTTTGTCTGATAGGTCTGTTGTTCGTAGCCTTTCCGTACCCGGTGTTCCCATGCCGGGCTGGTGGCTGTTGCTTCTTCTAAAGTCATCGTACTAACAAACTTCACGCTAAGATGATTGATAATGAACAGTTAATAAATTACAAATATTTCCCAATTATTTGGAAAGCAACATAGAAGATAAGTACTGACAATGGTTATAATTATAAATTTATAATTAAGGCTTTAGCAATAAGACGTCATTTTTATATTCTATTTATTTTCACGATTAAGTAACGACCTTTCATTTGTAAATATAGAAATAAAGAGTATTTTACTTGTATTGTATGTTAGCTTTAACAGCTTTCAATCTTTTATTATAACGTTCTTAATGCATCTATCTTCCCATCTTTATTTGATGTGTGGTTACTCAGTCACACATTGTGTTGATGGTTAACACCATTAGTGCTAAGGCTCGCACCAATGATCAGAAGCACCAAATACATTAAAACTTCCTATTGAGTGAGAGTCAATTCTTTTGTTAAAGTCAAATCTTATTAGCATCTAAAATATATGCTTAAATAAGATAACAAGAAATAGACTTAAAAGCAAAGTGTATGTTTCATATATGATATGGAACGCGTAGTTATTCTTTAATTGTACTTGCCTTTTTAGTGTTTATGTATTTGAATTTATATGATTTTTATTTACCTTTTGCCTATGAGTGAGAAGTTTTCAAAGACATAAGCTGATTGAGCTATAAACCAGCTTTGAATTTACTGATTATAAGTATTAAATAATAAAAAGATATTTTGAGGAGTGGGGAGAAGTCTTTTATTTATTTGATATCTTTATAACTCATTGGTAATAATTATTTAAGATCTTTCAGTCTATGTAAATATCATAAAAATATGTGTCGCACTTCAAATATAGTGTTCACATACATTGAGAATTAAGTTAATGTCATAAATAAAAATACGAAATCATGAAAAGGTTTATTCTGTTTTTACTTGTCTTACAAAGCATTTCAATGGTAGCTGCTCAGGAGGTTCTTAACTGGAAGGATAACGAGATTATATCTCCTATGGTAAATGCTGATAATACTTTAACTATCAGTCTTTTTGCACCAAATGCTAAGAAAAGTAGAGCTTACAGGTAATTTCTATATGCAGGGAAAGATACTCCAGATAAGTATGCAGATGGAGACTGGAGTCCACAGCTGATGAATAAAAATGAAAATGGATTGTGGACACTGACAACTGCACCTTTGAAGCCTGAGTTTTATAGTTATAATCTCATTGTTGATGGTGTAAAGATAACTGATCCAAAGAATATATATACGGTACGTGATATTGGTAATACATATAGTGTTGCTCTTATTGCTGGCGGTGTTGATGGCTTTATATGCTGTAAAGAATGTACCGCATGGAACGGTTAGAAAAGGTATGGTATGATAGTCCAACGGCAGGGCTTAAACGCCGTATGACAGTTTATACGCCAGCGGGTTGTAGAAACAAGCAAGCGAAACTATCCTGTTCTTTATTTGCTTCATGGTATGGGGAGGTGATGAGAATGCATGGGAAGAATTGGGTCGTGCCACGCAAATTTTAGATAACCCTCATTGCCGAGGGGAAAAGCGGAACCAATGGTTGTGAGTAATGCCAAATGGTAATATTTCTCAGGAAAGCAGCACCAGAGTGAGGGTTCTCGTGGATTTGTTACTGCTGCACTGCGATACCCTAAAACAATGGATGGAAACTTTGAAAAGAGCCTTTCCTGATATCATTCATTTTGTAGAAAAGGCTTATCGTGTGAAGAAGGATAAAGGCAAACAGAGCTATTGCAGGACTGTCAATGGGCGGTTTTCATTCGATTTATACTGCATTAAATAATCCTGATGCCTTTGATTATATTGGCTTATTTTCTGCAGCATTCAGTCAAGTGTCAAAGGATGGTGATAGTCTTTCTCCTATTTATAAGAACATCGACGAAAAAGTTTAAGACGTTGTAAAAGTCTCCTAAAGCTTATATGGATAGGTATTGGTAAGGATGATTTCCTCTACACGATGATGAAAAACTTCGTGCGGCTGGATAAAGAATCTTATAAATACACCTATTTTTAAAACGAAAGGTGGGCATACTTGTGCGTAACTGGAGAGAATATCTGGCTATTTTTGCACAAAAGATTTTTAAATAGTATTATATGTGATGCTACGCAAAAACATAGTATTAGAATGTTATTCTTTCGGGTCAGTCCTAAAACCCAGTTGCAAGTCATACTCTTAAAGCACACAATTTCATAGCCTATATAAAAGAAAGGAATATCATCACTCCTCTGAACTGTGCCCCTGAATGCCTTAACTTTAGCATTGAATGACTCGGCATTTGCATTCGTAGCTCTGTTTACAAAGAAATTGAGTATGGTTTGATAATGATTTTTCAAACGTATCAATCACTGTGTGAAATTGTCCACCCCAGCTCTTCAACCTCATTAAACCATTTAGCTAACTTCAGCCTGCAGGCATCCTTGATGCTCTTGATGTTATAAATATCGGTAAGTTTCATAGCCAAATCATACGCCTTTTCAGTGTTGGATAATGTTCAAAAGATGATTTTGTACTCTACCTTTCTGTGTTTCAGTCCACTCGTGGTCTTGTGTTTGGTCAATATGAACTTTGCTCTGGCGAGCAACTGCTTACGCGTGTCACCATTGCTGTATCTAAATGGTATATATCCTTTCCTTACTTTTAGCTTCTTTTTATCTCCTCGTTCTCTTTATCTCTTGCCATCCACCGTGCAGCGATACGCATGTCATCCGTGAGCATCATAATATAGTTTCTGCACATGAAATCTATCATTGGTAATAAGTGCTTTGGGAAAAACGGCACGGACTATGCGCATCATAGAAGATGACAAGTCGAGTGTTATCTCCTTGACAGTCTTCCGTTTAGAAAGGTTTATCTTCTTGAGAACCTGAATAACATCCTCTGCTTTGGTCCCTTTAACCACAGCTACCAAAGTCCCTTTTCTGCCTCTTTCCGCCTTGTTGGTCAGAAAAGTATAAACCTCGCCACTGTCTTAGACAGGTCTCATCAATACTTAGACTCTCACCTATGTTATCTTCAAACAATAGCCAGTCTTGAGCATGATCCAACTGATCCCAGCTACGGTAATCACTGAAATATTCCTTGTACTGTGTGGATAACAGCTTACCATTTACGCCATAGTGCGCACCAATGCTTGCGATGCTCTCTGCAGTGGACTCAATTCTATTCTTTTAAAAAGAAACGAACTCGGGGATGGTTTACTGCCCCTCGGCCGTCGAAAGTCATCATATGAATAAGTAAATATCTCTCCGTTGGAACTGTCACGCCACTTGCGACGGCGGACATGGAGGTAAACTGCTTTGCCACGAAGGGGAAAGTCCTGAATTACACGCTCGCTGGTAAAAACCACAACTGCTTTACAGTGCCCTAACTATGGTCTGACTTTTCCATAAAGTTACGCTCGTCAAGCCAAAAGTCAAACTGGCGAAACACTCTTCGAATATCGACAACATCAAAGTAGTCAGCAAGTACATCCGGAAAGATGCAACGTAATAGTTGGTCATTCTTCATGATGCAAAGGTAATAAATACTTATGAAATTATGCGCTTAAGAGTATAGACTTGCAACTGGGTTTTTGAGGACTGACCCATTCTTTCTATTTTGCATATGTTTTTTAAGTTGCAAGGTAAAAGTTTAATATGTATCAATTTGGTTCATAAATATTTGTTGTACAAAGAGTTATATTAGAGACTCTATAAACGCATAAATCCCGGCTCCAAAAGAAACAGGATTATGTTGTTTGTTTGGAATAGTTGTTTGTTTGTTTCGCTTTAAGCTTCTGGCTTTACAGTCTTAGCAGCGTAAACTTCCTCTGAAAGGACAGAAACAGTACTCTTGTTGTACTTGCCCTTGTGGAAGTAAACAACACCGTCTGCAAGTGCATACAATGTGTCGTCCTTACCCTGTGCAACGTTCTCACCTGGGAAGTGCTTGTTACCGCGCTGGCGAACGATGATGTTACCTGCGATAATCTTCTGGCCACCCCAGATCTTAACACCTAAACGCTTTGAAGCTGATTCGCGACCGTTCTTAGAACTACCTACACCTTTTTATGTGCCATTCTTAAGTCCTCCTTGTTAAGCGTTAATTGATTTAATTTCTACCTGAGTGAAGTGTGAACGATGACCGTTCTTCTTTCTGTAATCCTTACGACGTTTCATCTTGAAGACAACAACCTTGTCGCCTTTACGAGAGGAGCTACTACCTCAGCTACTACCTTTGCGCCCTCAACAGTTGGTGCGCCTACTGTGACTGTTCCGTTGTTATCTACCAACAGAACCTTGTCAAACTCAACAGCCTTGCCTTCTTCCGCATCTTTGATGTGGTTTACGAAGAGCTTCTTGCCCTCCTCAGCCTTGAACTGCTGACCGTTAAATTTCTGCAATTGCGTACATTTTATTGTATTGTAAACGGGTTTTGTACCGCTGGGCGGCTGAGCATCTATCCAGCACTTGTTCTGAGCCCAAAACAGCACAATCGCTTGCAAAGTTACTAAAAATTAATGTTATGTAACATAATAATAGCTGATAATTCTTGATTAATTAACAATAATTAGAGCATTTGTAAACTTTTCTAAAGTTACTATGAAAGGAATCTGTCAATGAAACTGGACATACTATACACTTGTTCGTTGTGTATCTGCGATTTACTTATCATAGTTATGTTCCTCCATAGAGTAACTCCTTTGTAAAAGCATATCTCTCTATATATAATTGATTTAGGAGATGGCAAGCCCATGTTATCTTGTTTATAATATATAAAATATAATTGATATTTTCGTCAACAAGAAATGATTTTTCTTTGTTGTTTTCTTCTATTGTAGAGAAGATTTAGGGTAGGATAGAATGTGCGTGTCCCTTTCATTCTTAGCTAAAAGTTAAACGAAATGGCAAGCATTATATTTGCACATTAAATTGGAATATAATAACTTTGTATCTACTGAATCACAATTTATGATGTTATGGATAAGAATAAGCAACGAAACGATGAAGATATGAAATGGAGTATACTTGCATCCGAGCAACTTATTAATCGACCTTGGATGAAGGCTCGTCGTGATACCGTTCAATTACCAAATGGAAAAATCTATGATGAGTATTATGTACTTTCATATCCAAAGTGGATTAATGTAATTGCAGAAACAGAAGATGGGAAACTTATCTTGGAACGTCAATATAGACACGGACTTGGCGTCGTGTCAACAGAGATTTGTGCAGGAGTGGTAGAAGAAGGAGAGGCTCCGCTACATGCTGCACAACGAGAATTAGAAGAAGAAACTGGGTACACTGGTGGTAAATGGGAAGAGATTATGACCATAGCTCCCAATCCAGGAGTTATGGATAACCTATGCCATTGTTTCTGTGCTCGTGGCGTGAAGAAGACGAGCAATCAGCATCTTGATGAGACAGAAGACATAGATGTTTTTCTTTGTCCTAAGGAGGAAGTAAAACAAATGTTATTACGTGGTGAGTTTATTCAAGCATTAATGGTAGCTCCATTATGGAAATACTTTAGCATCAAAGATTGATTTTGTTTCAAACATTCTAATAGATAAGAACATGATTACAAAAGATAGTATTGAGGCTGCCTATTGCTTTTTCCATCAGAAGTATCAAGTTTACGCATTCTCAAACAGCGAACGACAGAAAGATGACATCGAATATGCCATCAGTTCATATGTAGATGGGATGAGTCCAGAACTATACAAACTGTTAGCTAACGGTCGAGAGGAGTTTCTTCTGACACATAATAGATTTGCTGAAGATATGCAAGAGGCTATTAAAACACTATCCAATTTGTCTCTTTTAAGTCTTCTAATCAGCCAGATATAGGCTGGAATAAGGAATATATCTGCCATTATCTACTATTGCAGCATCAATAATTAGATACATCTGTTGCAATATATAACCAAGAATGAGAGTATTGCAAATTTTAAAGATAGCACATGAAGGCGCACCTTCGTCATGCTTTCTATATGTTGTGTCGTTTCTTCTGATGCCATTATTCTTTAATATATGATTCTTCCATTAAATATGTGGACGCTTTTTGTGTTGCTTTTAACGAAAAGAACGAAATTAATCATTAAACGAAAAACTATATGCCAAGATTGTCAACTGTCTATTCTATTATCACCCTCCAACACCGACCCCCTTTCATATTAATAGTAAGCATCCAATATTAGCCGCCTTTTGCGTGGTCTTCCAGCTTTACTACTTTTGCCCGAAAAACTTATGTTTGTACTCAACGAAACAAATGTTTTTCGGGTTTGTTGCTACTCCTGATGGACATGCGTCAGGGCATCCTTCGCCTGTCCCCAAGTGGTCCGCAGCCATGCTTTCAACCCTTCTGATGGAGTAGTCTATGTCTTCTACAACCGCTCCTGTAACCGAATCAGTTGCTGCACTGGGAACGCTGTGGTTTTGTCGTCTATCAAACAGATGGCACAGGGTTGCCTGAGTTCTAAAATCACACGGGCGAGTACCGGGTTCTAAAGTGACCTGCTGGGACGAACTGGTACTCTAGTATTGAAGGTATAAATCCTAATTGCTACCGAAGAAAAAGATATAATAAATCTTAGTATGGTAATGTCAGATATGTATCTTTACATCATATAAAAGAACTGATAATATGATGGATACGTCTCGCTGCACAATGATATCTGACTACCATTCTCTAACTCGGAAGCTGTTATTAAAACCTCTGAGCAAGGATGCAGAACTTAAGGATAAGATGCGAGAACTTAAGGATAAGGATGCAGAACTTAAGGATAAGTGATGCAGAACTTAGGATAAGGATGCTGAACTGGAACGAAAGTCCAGTCGCATTTCTTGAGCTTTGAGCGCATGGTGTATAGTAGAGCGCAGCGAGAACGCCTACCTGAGTGCATGCGACTGGACAGGTACGCTTTTTGAGGAACAGTGGGCCAAGGAAGGCTCCCTGGCTCAGGTGGGAAGCCCTTCCATCATCAGGAGATAAAACAGCAGGCCGGACAACGCAGAGCATCACGCCGCACGAGCCGTCCTTCGCGTAGCGGAACGGCCTACGCCTCCTATGTTCCCGAGAACATAGAGCGACAGGTGAGACGGAGATATATCCGGAGGGTTATGACGCTGAGCGCATGGTTATCATCGGACATGACAGAAGTGAGCATCTGTGCCTGCGTCCCTCATCCTTTTATGTCAGGGTAGAAGATCGCGTCATCTGCCGCCTGGAAGCCCGACCAACGGATGCGAAGGTCGACATCCCAGAAGCCCCTGAAAAAGCATGGCGGTGGTTGTTTTGCCGACGCTTCCCTGCTCGTTTAATCATCACCGCCAAGTTTGCCTATCACCAGCCCGAGTAGCAGACAATGTGCCCGGTGGAAAGGAACTGGGCGTGAAACATCCCACTCAACCGTCAACAGCTGGGTTCACGATGCGCCGATGCACTTTTATCCGCTTTACAAGATCCGGACGGATAGCTAGATTCTGCAAAGTCCTACCTTCAGGTTGACGAGGACCAGCGCTACGGGTTGCCGACCGCAAGAAAGACGCGCAAGGATACCTGTGGGGCGTGCGTGACGCCATGCACTCCCAGGGCGTGTTCTTCCATTGGAAGGACGGTTCGCGCTCGGGCGCTCTGGCAGATGAGTTGTTCAAGGGCTCAAGGTGCCATACAGTCTGACGGGTATGAGGCCTACAGCAGGTTTGAGAACGTTCAGGCATGAGTGCTGGGATGCACTGGCACATGCGAGACGCAAGTTCGAACTTATCGGCGGATGACGACAAATGCCGCTCACATCATCGAAAAACGATAGCCACGCTGTATGAGTTGGAGAAAACCTCAGACACGGAAAGGCCACCTGAAGAAGTGGAGGCCGAGCGGAAGGCCAAGGCCTACCCATACTGGAAGTATCTTGAGACCTATATGCTGGATGTACACAAACAGTACACCCCAGGCGAAGCTATGGAGAAGGCACTGCGTTATGCCTTCGCCGTATGGATACGCATTGGCAGGTATGTGCAGGACGGACGCTTCAACATAGACAACAATCTCGTAAGCAGGCCATCAGACCCATCAGCGAAGAAAAAGAACTATCTGTTCTAGCAACAATGAGGAGCAGAGAACAATGCCATCCTATACCTTCTTGGCGTGTTGCGGGAGAATGAACATGACCCATATGAATGGATGCGGGAAATCCTTTCAAAACCGTTGCTCGATGTGACAGAGGAAGAACTCACGAAAATACTACCTTCAATCAGATAACAAACAACCCTTATTTGCTGCCGGGCATATAAGTTGTTTGTTAGTGGGAAGACGGCTAATATTGGATGCTTACTATTAATACTTCAAATATGCTGATACGGTTCTGAAAAATCATTACATAATTTCAGATAAAACATCTATAAATAATGGTAAAACACGTGTAAAAAGTGGGTTTGCAACCATCAGAAAATCAATTAGTTATGAGATTAGTGCAAGAAAAAGATGCTTAATTGGACTTCAAAAGGGCGTTAATAAGAGTTCAAAAGGGCATCTATTACAAGTCAATTAGGCGTCTTTTAGCAAGCCAAAAGGTATATGTTGGCTTTGAGCTGTAGTGAAAATATTTTACAGAAATCGATGGCATGAGAATAAGTTGTTTGTAGAAGACAGATAGACATCGCACCTAATTACATTTATCATGTTGTTTTTCCCCTTTGTAAAAACCATCTCATTGAGGGTAATCATACCATGTATGTGAATTAATCTCATTCTATTAACAATCTAAGCATTTTATGGAAGGACCCAAATATAAGGTTAAGAATCTTCCAATAAACTGTATGTGTTATTGTTTCTTTGAGACAAATTCAACCTTTATATTTTTATACCCCCATAGAACGGAGGAACTGAGTAAACTGCTGTTTAGCATTTTTCTCAGCTATCTTGATATTCTCGGCAGTCATACAACGAGCTAACATCTTTTTATAGGCTCGATTATAGAGTTGTTCACGATCAGCCGAATTCCAGTCTCCTTTCTCAAAAAATGAGCGTGACTTAGCCTCGTCAATAAAGTTAGTATCAAGTAATCCAATAGCTGGTAACTTTGCAACGATAACACTGTCATTCTCAACACGAAGCCAATGAGGTTCTGTCTGATGCAAGTCAACACCTAATCGGACCGTGCCATAATAGATACGTACGAGTTCTGCATCAGAGAAGAAGCCACGACTTACAGTATCTATGAGTTCTTCATCATTGATTGCAAGAAATTCCCATTGACCTATATCTTGTATTTGTTGTATCTGTGTTGGTGTAATATCAATACGCTGGTCAGCAGATATACTTATCTCATTGGATGAATTAAACCAGTAAAACAGACCGCCACAAATACTTATGATGATATAAAAAGTCAGCAGACAGCCTTTATTGAATGATAAGATACGACTAAGAATCCTTTCTTTGTCGGCTTATTCTCATTATTGTTTTGTTCTATGATAACGTTATCAGATGTATTTATTTTCATTTTCAATCTTTTTATTTACTTCAATCACCTGTCCTAAATCATTAAGAATAAACTTCTTGCGGAAAGATATAGTAATATCAGACTCTTTTGTAACCCATAGCAGTAAAAGATAGGAACAAGCTGTCGTGCAGCACTTTCTTGTGCCTGTTCGATGATACCCATCTGTGGAATAGAAGCTATAATCTGTTTTCTTCCTTGTGCTTCATAACTTGTAAGCTCAGCATCCGTAAAGTTATGACGTGTCAGTGCCACATATTCCTTCACCTCTTTGTGATTAATCTTTGTTGAAGTAAGAACAATCTTTGGGTCGGGTAGGGTAATGATAAGTTCCTTACCTTGGCGTTGAATATTCTTATTACTGAAACCAGATAAGTCAATGTAGGCTTTCAACGTAGCATCCATTGGAATTGCAATACGCCGATCACCTAATGGTAGAGTCACGCTGAAATCTTGCTTCATGAACAGAGCAGACAGTTTCATCTTATCATCATGAGTGATAATCTTATGAATACGATATTCTGTCGTGTAAAGTCGTGAACATTGCTGTACCTGTGTTACCAGCATTGGAATAGTATCAATAACCTTTGCAACTGGCTCTTCAGCATTTTTTTTATCAGTACAAGCTACTGTAATCAATGAAAGAATCGACAGTATGAGGAGTAAGTGTTTCATTCTAATTCTTTATATTTTTGTGCAAAGATGCATAAAAAAACACTCGATAAATACTTTCAAAACCCTAATAAAAAGTAAGTTGCAAATAGATAAGCTTGAATAGATAGAATAAATTAAGTTGTTTTTATTATTAGAAATATTATTTTCATAAAATAAATTCTTGTATAGCTTCTAAGTATATTAATAATTTATATATTGTTTTTCTGCATCATTGATGTTTTTCGTAATTTTGCAGCATAATAGTGAATAAGATATATTTGAGAGTCAAAGCACATATGGAATCATTAAGAGAGATATTTAGGATTGGTAAGGGGCCATCGAGTAGCCATACAATGGGGCCGCAGCGTGCAGCTATTATTTTTGCTGAACGTCATCCAGAGGCTGCGAGATTTGAAGTTACTTTGTATGGTAGTTTGCAGCTAGGTAAGGACACATGACAGACCAAGCTATTATTGACATACTGAAGCAAGTTGCACCTGTAGAAATTGTATGGGAGCCTGAGGTTTTCTTACCTTATCATCCTAATGGTATGCTTTTTCGTGCTTATAGTAACGACCAGGACATCTTAGATGAATGGACTGTGTATAGTGTTGGTGGCGGTGCATTGTCAGAAGGAAAGGCTACTGATGATTATTTTCATAAGGAGTCTGTTTACGATATGCATACTCTCAAAGATATTCAAGCATGGTGTGAGCATCATGGGCGTGGCTACTGGGAATATGTAGCACACTGTGAAGGAGATGACTTGTGGGACTACCTTCATGAGGTTTGGAAAACAATGCAGGCTGCTGTGGAGCGTGGTCTTGACAGTGAAGGTGCCTTACCAGGTCCATTGAATCTTGCTCGTAAAGCACCCAACTATTATATAAAGGCACGTGGATATAAGCCTTCTTTGCAGAGTCGAGGAATGGTTTATTCATATGCTCTGGCTGTTAGTGAAGAAAATGCTTCTGGTGGCACGATTGTAACGGCTCCAACCTGTGGTGCCTGTGGTGTTGTTCCTGCAGTTTTATATCACCTATCAAAGGGGCATGATTTCTCTGAAATAAAGATATTGCATGCACTTGCAACAGCAGGTCTTTTTGGAAACATTGTAAAATACAATGCTTCTATTTCAGGTGCCGAGGTTGGTTGTCAAGGTGAGGTTGGTGTAGCTTGTGCGATGGCATCAGCTGCTTCTTGTCAGTTGTTCGGAGGAAGCCCTTCTCAGATTGAATATGCTGCAGAAATGGGTTTGGAACATCATTTGGGAATGACATGTGACCCAGTCTGTGGTTTGGTGCAAATCCCATGTATTGAGCGCAACGCTTTTGCTGCTTGTCGTGCATTAGATGCACAGCTTTATGCATCCTTTAGTGATGGTAGTCATCGTGTTTCATTTGATCGTGTTGTAGAGGTAATGAAACAAACGGGACATGATATTCCATCCTTATATAAGGAGACAAGTGCAGGAGGATTGGCAAAGGATTATCAGATGTAAAACTATTCTTTCTTTTTTGCTTTTTTACAAGTGTACTGGTGCTTAGCACATGTGGTATTGAGGTAAGCACTCATTGGTGCTGAGTATAATCTCATCATAAAGTTTTATAGAAATGATTGCATCACATAAATATTATTCATCTAAGGAAATATGCTTTATGGGTAATCTCTTGTGTTGGTCTCTTTCTCTTCTTTGTAAGTTTGCAATATGAAATGCAATAAATAAAGATGGATGGACTAAAATAGGGCTGTTATAAAAAAATAGAGGAATATCCTTAGTGGATATTCCTCTAAATCTATAGAAAGTTGTTTAAAGACTAAGCCTTTTACTTATTTAATTGTTTTTGAGGAGTTCTGGTATTTCGCTTGTCTCACGTGCAACAGGTACACTCATAGCTTCAAAAGCTGCAATCTTTTCGCTTGCAGAACCAGAGCCACTTGAGATAATCGCACCAGCGTGTCCCATCTGTTTGCCCGGAGGAGCCTGCTGGCCAGAGATGAATACAGCTACAGGCTTTGTAACATGCTCTTTGATAAACTTAGCTGCACGCTCTTCTGCATCACCGCCAATCTCTCCAATGAGTGCAATACTGTCAGTCTCTGGATCATCTTGAAACATACGGAGAAGTTCCTCGAAATAAAGTCCAACGACTGGGTCACCACCAACACCGACTGCTGTTGATTGTCCCAAACCTGCTTGTGTGAGGTTATAAACAACCTCATAAGTCAGTGTACCACTACGGCTAATAACACCCGTATGTCCCTTCTTGAAGATATTAGTAGGCATAATGCCAGCCATACTCTCCTCTGGAGAAATAAGCCCTGGACAGTTTGGACCAATAACCTTTACACCCTTAATCTTAGCATAACGCTGTGCAGCAACTGCATCAAGCGTTGGTACGCCCTCTGTGATACAAATGACGAGTTTCACACCACCATCAATAGCTTCAAGCATTGCGTCTTTTGCGAATGGGGCAGGGACAAAAATGATAGATGCGTTGGCACCAGTTGCGGCAACAGCGTCTTTAACAGTGTTGAATACAGGGATACCACATACTCCTGCCCAGCCTTGCCTGGTGAAGTTCCACCAACTACGTTGGTACCATATTCCTTCATTTTTGAAGCATGAAAACTACCATCACGACCTGTAATGCCCTGTACGATTAACTTTGTATCTTTATTGATTAGAATACTCATAACTCTTGTGTTTTAAAGTTTTTTGCTCAGTTCTACAGCTTTATGTCCAGCATCTGCCATACTTGTTCCGACAGTGAAATGTGTTCCTTCAAGGATAGCTCTACCTTCTGCCTCGTTGGTTCCTGTTAAGCGGATGACAATAGGAATATCTGTTTCAATAACCTTGAATGCTTCCAAGAGTCCGTTAGCAACATCATCACAGCGGGTAATACCACCAAAGATGTTGATTAACACTACTTTTACATGCTTATCGCTTAAAAGAAGTTTCATCGCTTCAACAATCTTCTCAGGGTTAGAACTACCACCAATGTCAAGGAAGTTAGCTGGTTCGCCACCATATAACTTAATCATATCCATGGTTGCCATAGCAAGACCGGCACCATTTACCATACAGCCAATACTACCACCAAGATTCACATAGCTAAATCCCTTTTCTTTAGCATCACGCTCCTTGCGTTCTTCCTCTGTAGGTTCAAAAAGTTCTGCTACATCTGGATGACGGAAAAGAGCATTATCATCAAAGGTCATCTTGGCGTCAATAGCCTTCAAAGAACCATCCTTCAACATGACCAATGGGTTGATTTCAGCCAATGAGGCATCCTTTTCAGTAAAGAGTTTATAAATATTCTTGAAGATTGGTACAGCCTGTTTAACCTGTGCCATGTCATCGAAAAGCGAAGGCTGCCTCACGTGCGAGATAGTCGCTCATACCAGTAACTGGATCAATGACAATCTTCTCTATCTTTTTCTGGTGTTTCTTTTGCCACCTGCTCGATATCCATACCACCTGCACGGCTCAGCATCAACATAGGACATTTTGACTTACGGTCAACAAGAATACTCATATAGTACTCTGATGCGATATCAACAGCTTCGCTGACAAGTACTCTGTCTACAATGAAAGCCCTTGATATCCATACCCAATATAGCTCTGCATGCTGACGAATCTCAGCCTCATTGCTGCCGAGCTTTACACCGCCAGCCTTACCACGTCCACCTGTGTGAACCTGGGCCTTCACTACGGCTTTCTCAATACCCTAATTGCTTGTAGGCTCAACAGCTTCGTCAGGAGTACGGCAAATAATATTGCGGTCTATGGAAGCCCATAACTTGTACAAAGAATTTCTTTGCTTGGTATTCATGTACCTTCATAAGATTTAGTTTTAATTTATAAACTATGTATTAATTGTTTAGGATTCTTGATAGTAGTTTTTGGAAGTCTTAATACTCCTGTGCCTCACGTTCACCTCGAAGAACAGCCAGCGCGTTCTCTGTCAATGCTTGCATCTCATCTTGACCAGGATAGACATGAATTGGCGCAAGATAAAAAAGGCGTTGCTTGAGACGTTCTATGATATAGTCAGACTTAGCCATACCACCTGTAAGAAGAATTGCATCAATGTTTCCACATAGCACAGCTCCTTCTGCAGCTATATTTTTAGCAATATGCCATATCATACAGAAACGACAAGTTCAGCATGTTTGTCACCAGCTTCAATCCAATTTGTTATCTCTCGTAAATCATTTGTTCCGAGATGAGCAATTAGACCTGCCTGTCCACTCACTTTCTCCAATAATTGATCCTCAGTATATTTTCCACTGAAACAAAGATGAATTAAATCGGCTGCAGGAAGAGTTCCGGCACGCTCTGGAGAGAATGGTCCTTCACCGTCTAACGCATTATTCGCATCAATAGCCCTCCCATGTGCATGGGCTGCGATAGAGATTCCACCACCTAAGTGACATATAATAAGGTTTAACTTATCGTATGATGTTCCCATATCTTTGGCAAATCGTCTACCAATAGCTTTTTGGTTCAAGGCGTGCCAAATACACATACGTGGCATAAGAGGAGAACCTGACAAACGTGCCTCTGGTTCCATTTCATCTACGACACCTGGGTCAGCAATAAAACTCTTACATCCTGGAATTTCTCGTGCAATCTCATCAGCAATCATACAGCCAAGGTCACAAGCATGTTGGTGAATAGCTCTTTGCTGATCAATTATCATCTGTTCAGTGATTGTAAACACACCACTTGACACAGGTTTAGCAAGTCCACCACGTCCGATAACGGCATCAAAGTCCAAGGGAATGTTTCTTTTCTTTAATTCCTCAATAACAACTTGTTTGCGAAAATGATATTGGTCGGAGATACGTTTAAAATTACTCAGTTCCTTTCTTGAGTGTGCAATATCTGCAACAAAGACTGGTTGATCATCATTGGCAAGTGATATTTTTAGTTGATGTAGATCCAGGATTAATTGCTAAAATCTTGTAAGCCATAATGTTTTCTTTATATACCTTAAATATATATACTATCTGGAGATAAGACTTGCAAGCGCAAGACTATAGTACTTAGATTCAATTGTATCTCCACGACTTGGGAGTACTACTGGTGCCATGGTGCCTTGAAGAATAGCTGCTGTTTCCGCATGACAAAAAAGGGTAACGGTTTTATAAAACAAATTACCAGCTTCAATGTCAGGAAAATTAATGCATCAGTTTCTCCATTGATAGGGAGTTAATTTGTTTGATTTTCATAGCTTCAACTGAACAAGAGGTAATCAAATCTAATGGTCCATCTATTGTACATTTACCAAAGGCACCAGTTTCAGCTTCCGCTTTTAGTGCTCTGTATGAAACTGTATATGGGAAATGACGTTCGTCAACTTTCTCAGAACAATGGATAAGAGCTATTTTAGGACATTCTATTTCAAAGGCATGACAGAAGTCTACAATATATTGTACTTGTGCTCTTCTCTGTTTGTCATTTGGAGCAGGAATAACAGCAGCATCAGTAAAGAAAAGTAATTTTGGATACTCGGGTAACTTTGCTACGGTTATATGTGTTAATACAGTATCTTTCGGTAGGATTCCAACTTCTTTGTCAAGTATCGCACGTAGAAGGACATCTGTATTAAGAAAGCCTTTCATTACAATATCGGCATCACCTCTTCTAACTATTTCAACAGCTTTGTGTGCTGCATCCTCTGGTGATTCCGCAAGAATTGATTGAAAAGCATTTTTCTTAGCATAGTCTTCCATAGTTTCTTTAGAGCATACTAATATAGGCTCAATAAAGCCATCATGTACAGCTTTACAAACGGCTTCCTGTGTATGGCTTTCTTCAGGCCAGACAACTACTGTTCTTTTACAAATCTTCCTCTCGTTAAGAAGATGAATTAGCTGCTTAAAAGTCATTGATAGTCTTTCTTTCTTCAGGCATAGTTAATCGATTTTTCAGTTATAGATTTATATTGTGACAAAGATAATACTTTGTTTTGAAAATATGCCTAATATTTAGAGAAAAATAGAAGAAAAATTCTGTATTGGTTGGTGTATATTTGCAAATGAATTAGAGATTTACATATGAAACGTTTGTACTTTATTATACTTGTAAGTAGCTTATTTATTTCAGTTTACAGCTCAACGTGCAACACGTAGTTACATTCCCCATGGAGCTTTTTTCTATGATAGTCAGTGGCAAGGGGTTAATAGTGTCAATAAAGCCGCTTACTATAGAGTCTTAGCGATTGATAATAAGGGGCAGAAAATGTTTTATGATTATTATATCACAGGACAACTGCAAGCAGAGAAACATTATATAAGTATAAACAGACAAAATGACCGAAATACGGTCTTAAATGGGTTATGTAGAACATTTCATAAGTCGGGTAGAGTTGAGTCTGTATTACAATATAAGCATGGTAAGGCTAATGGGCGTGCATTGTCATTCTTTCCAAGTGGTAATATTGGTATGAAATTATCTTATCGGAATGGTTTACTTGACGGCCCTTGTTATACTTATTCAGAGAGTGGTCGCTTAGAATATACGACTATTTGGCGTAATGGTTCTAAAATTAATGAGATTAAAGGTGGGAAGGATCATTATATTGATAAAAATACTAATGAAGATGAGTTCTGCGAACGATATCGCCATGATGAGGCGTTGATAATGGCACAATCAAAAAGTATCTATAAAGCAAGAAAATAAAGATCAAAAAGAAAAAGTTGAGTTAAAAAGCTGCAAAGAAATTAAATAGTAATCTTACAAGAGATTCTAAAAGAACTTCAACTCCATATGATGATTTAACAAAGAAGGACGAGCTAATTCTACTAATAATAAGGTAAAAAGAGATTGGCTCTAATCAAGCACCAAAGGAGGATAAATACCTTGCAAATATAAAGTATCCAGATACTCCAAAAGAAAAGGTTAAAACTGTTAGTGATAAGATGTCTTCAGGTGGCATAATACCACAGAATGGAAGATTTAATTTTCAATTATCTTCATAGTTTTGCTTAGTAACGAAAATGAAAGGTTAAAGAATATAGACGTGTTGACAGGTATTAGTCATAATTTTCAGTTAAATTCTTTACAAATAATTGACGGGTTTGGTGCTCAAAAAGAAGTGGTTTTTCATCATAATATGATTTATGATGTACAGAATAGCATGGATAAAGTTACAGGTGCTAAGCCAAGGCAAATAGGTTTCTTTTGGCACAATTACTGGAGATAATCTTCTTATAGATCGTATTAATATTTTTACTTGGTCAGAAGAAGAAATGTATTTTATCGCTCAGAAGCTATCAAGTCTAATTATAAAACCCTTGGAGTATAGACTATAAGTTAACAGGTGGGAATTTTGTTCTTGAGCCTAAGGTAAAGCCCACAAATTATGATGAGCGTGAAGTTATAGTTACTTTTTACCCATGAACCTACCCTTTATGCAGGACTTTACCATATTCAAATGGATGTAAAAATAAAAGTAATATTTTTAGATTTATTAAATCAAATATTATGTATTGATGTATATCATTTAGTTTTTGAGTATATTTGCATCATAAAATTAATTTTTCTACTAAGAGAGAACAGTAAAGGTCATTATTTATAATAAGCAATCACCTGTAAACTATTTAACGTGATTATGAAAAATATTAGACAAGTTGTTGGATTGGTATCTTTCGAAGAATGCACTTCCATATTGGGTTATATTGACAATAGATATTATTATCTGTTATCTTTCAGGGTATTTTTGTCTTTTGGTTGTATTATCACGGTGCTGTATCCCCTCAGCATATTGTATTGTTAACTAAAACAATCTTTACGTACATGATCTTTTAACCCTATTGGTTTTAGAATTTTTCGTACATATTCTGGAATTATCCGTTACTCTTCCTTTGTCGATTTGCAGCGAGTAGTATTGGCTATGCTTCTTTCCCTTATTGTTGCAGAGGCAATGCACTATGTTGTCTACCATTGGGATCTTGAGTTTATTCGTCTTCAGGAAGACAGATTGCGGCAATGTATCTTGTTGCAACTATTGGTATGATGGCTTTTCGTATATTAACAAAGTCAATTATGAAGTCTTATTTAATACAGATAAAGGTATTCGAACTTTCATTTATGGAGTAAAAGATGGTGGTGTTGGCTTGGCAAAAAGTATTAAAAGTGACATACCGCGTAAGTTCTTATTGAAAGGATTCATAGCGCATGATCCCAGATATTAAAGGTCGAATTCTCATGGGTAGAAAATCTATCTTGTAGATGATAATCTTGCTGAACATATTAAAGCATTGGGAATAAAAGGCTGTATTAGTATCTCCATTGCAGAATGAGCGTTTCCGTAATGATGCGAAGCTCAAGATTTACTATTAAGTCTTGGTGTTCAAATTTTTATGAGTCCAGCGAAGAAAGAATGGACTCAGAATGATGATTATACTAAGGTACAACTTAAGGAGATTAGTATCGAAGATTTACTTCCACGCGATCAAATTAATGTTGACATGGATTCTCAGTAATCTCTTACGTAACAAGAAGATTATGATTACTGGTTCTGCTGGTAGCATTGGTTCTGAAATGGTACGCCAGATTGCTGTATATAAGCCTGCAGAGCTAATTCTTATTGACCAAGCAGAGACACCTCAGCATAACATTCGCTTGATGATGCAATTTGAGTGGCCTGATATTAAGGCACATACTATTGTTGCAAGCATATCTAATCAGGAAAGAATGGAGAAGATCTTCCAAACTCATAAGCCTGATTATGTATTTCATGCAGCGGCATATAAGCATGTACCAATGATGGAAAATAATCCGTCTGAAAAAGTATACAGAATAATGTCTGGGGTACAAAGGTTATTGCAGATCTTAGTGTTAAGTATGGTGTAAAAAAGTTTGTCATGATTTCAACGGATAAAGCTGTAAACCCAACAAATGTTATGGGTTGTTCAAAGCGTATCTGTGAGATATATTGTCAGAGCCTTAACAAAATGATTAATGAGCAAGCAAAGGGTAATCCTGTTACACAATTTGTTACTACTCGTTTTGGTAATGTGTTAGGATCAAATGGATCAGTTATTCCTTTGTTCGAAAAGCAGATAAAGGCTGGAGGCCCCGTTACTGTTACTGACCCTAATATTATCCGATTCTTTATGTTGATTCCGGAAGCGTGTAAGTTGGTACTTGAAGCTGGTACACATGGAGGTGGTGGAGAAATCTTTGTGTTCGATATGGGTAAACCAGTTCGAATAGCTGATCTTGCTAAACGAATGATTAAGCTTTCTGGCGCATATTGAAATTAAATATACAGGTTTACGTGCTGGTGAGAAGCTATATGAAGAGGTTTTAAGTACTACTGAAAACACACTTCCAAGTTTTCACGAGAAGATCCGTATTGCAGAGGTACGTGAGTACGACTTTAATGAGGTAAATAAACAGATAGATTCACTTATTGCTTTGAGTCACACCTACAACGATATGGCAATCGTTGAAAAAATGAAAGAGATAGTACCTGAGTACGTAAGTAATAATAGTAAATACTCTGTGCTCGATAAATAATTTGATATATATATGGCTCAGATTCTGTCAGCTTCCCTATACTAATTTTCTAAAACTTTTTGAGAAGTGAACTATGGCAAACTCCTTTGGAATTAACTTTGAGTCATTCCGAGTTTCTTTCAGTCTATGAGTTAGCCTCAAAACAAGCTGTGTTGGGAATGATTGCAAACAGCTTGATTCGCAATAACGTTAGTTTAGAACGAGAAGATGTGATGAAAGTTTTGGCAGTGCAGGGTAGGATAACAGCTTCTAATAAGGCTGTTAATTCTGAGTTACTCTCATTGTGTAAACTTTTTGTTGATAATAGTATAGAAGCTGTAGTGGTAAAAGGACAGACGATAGGTAGATACTATCCTAATCCTCTTGCTCGTACGCCAGGATATTGATTTCTATTGTAATGAAACGAATCTTCCTAAGGTTATTTCAGCAATGCAAATACTTGGGGTATTCACACTGAAGGGAAGCCATCAGAACAACACTATGAGTTAGTTCATAACTCTATTATTTTAGAGTTACATCATTGTTTGATGAAGTTTGCAAGTGGTAAATCTCAGAAAATATGGGATAAAATCTTACGTTCATCTTCTCTTACCTTCGTTGAGGTTGATGGTTGTTTAGTTCCAACGTTAGAACCCACTTTAAATGTGTTGTATACTTTTCTGCATCTCTATCATCATCTTGTAGAGTTGGGAGTTGGTTTACGTCAGTTTTCAGACGTGGCTATTCTGATGCAGACACATTATGATGTTATTGATAAGGATAGATTTCTTTGTTGGTTAGATGCATTGGATTTTAGAAAAGCTTTTGATGTTGTACAGTTGATATTGGTAAATATTTTGGGCATGGATGAAAAAGTATGCACTTTCACCATTATCTTCTGATAAGGATTCTTTGAAGGCTATGAATCAATTCATGGATGTTGTTTGGTTTGGGGGTAATTTCGGGTTTCATGGGCATAATCGTAAATTTAAGTATAAAGCTCAGTATTTCTTTATTACAACCTATAGAAAAACTACAACTTTACTATCGATTCTACCGTTTTTCACCTCGTGAAATTAAGGCTTCTGTATTTTTATCTATTCCCCATAAAGTGCTTATGGCTATCAGAGGTGACTTGCAGGGTCTTTAATTATTATGCGTGCAGTTTCTATGGTACAATCTTGTATTTGTAAAATAAATCTTACTGTTTTTATTTGTTGTTTATATGGAACGAGAGAACTAAAAGCTCATGCTTTTTACATTTTAAGGTTTTGAAAAAGCTTAATGTAAACAAAACCCTTTCATAAATATCAGAAAAATATATATAAAAAGCAGATCTTGAAACCAAAAGTGAAAATCAGTTAGTTATAAAGTAGTGACGAAAAGGTACTAATTGAGACTTCAAAAGGGCATTATTGTAAAGTCAATTAGTGCTTCTTTTAGAAACAAAAAATAGCATGTGTTTATTTTTGGATTGTATAAAAATAGTTTATAAGTATAGAGTTGTAAGAGATTAAGTTCTTTTGTGAATATGAATATCATCAGAAGAAACTATTCATAAATTACAGAGGCGGTATTCCTTTTTATGTTTGATTACTATAATATTTTGGTATAGTTAGCGATGACTTATAAAATCTTTGAGAGTTTTATTAATTCAAAATTTCAAAACTATCATTTTTATCTTCTTATAGGTCTTATTTATCATAATGCCTATTATCTCATTTGTTATATATTTGCATCGTAATTTAAAAATACGTAATGTTATGAGTACAAAAATTGTTCAAATCTTGTTAGTGAAATTGACTTGAGACAAGTGTGTGGATTACTTTGTTACAAGTTAGTTTATGATGACGGTTCTATAAAGTATCGTATTGTTCACCCTTTGAAAATGGTTTTAATCATCTTGGCAAAGAAATTGCTTTTTGATGATATTCATGCTGTTCTTGATTATATTGCTTTTAATTAGATCTTCCTATGGCTGCAAAAGTTATTTTCTAGAACTTAAATCAGACTTCATCTTTTTCAAAGTTTGAAGTAGAACATTATCTTGATGTTTGTGACGGTGTTAGCATGAAAAATTATTTTCTATTACTTATCTTGATAAACTTAATCAAAAAGCATACAATTTCTTTTTGATTGTATAAATGATTTATATATGTTTATTTTTAATCATACAATTCGTAAATTGAACAATGTTTAATCAACGTAAACCCATGCTAGTTTTCAGACAACTCGTCACACTTTAATCATGTCTGTAAACAATTCAGACCACATTAACCTCGTGACGGTGCACATACATTCATTGTTCGTTGGCGTGATGAAAACCACGATGAGCATTTAGGGATAACTACGTTGCTTTTTCGTTTTTTGTCTCTGCAGTCGACTTTTGCATGTACTAACTTCTGTGGATAAATATAAACGTGCTGATTTTCGTTTTTGCAAATTGTCCTTATCGTGACATTATAGGTTGCAATGACTTTATGTGCGTTGATTGTGTAACTCGACAGAAAGATATAACCTTTATTTACGTATAAAAATCATCAATTGATGATTGGCAAATTTTTCAAAAATATAATTATGATTATCCCTTTCCTCAAGATCTTCCACCTGTCCTTTTTAAAGTGTCTGTTGCTGTCATTCTAATCTCTGTTGCTTTGTACTTTTCAAAGCTGTGTGTGACCTCTTTGCAGTGCAGAAAAGTTTCACTATCATGGATTGTAGCTCGTAAGTGCCGTTCTTCTCATGTAGTATCGAGATCTCTATTCATTAATATGTCCGTACTTGGTAATATAAACAGTTGTCTTAGTCCTAAAGCGTATATATAATAAATATACTGATGAAAAGCTCCTGTCACGTCCTATGAAATGTTTCCGCTGTCGTGATACTTATGCCCTCTACGTGGTCCGTGACGTATTGAGAACGAATGTAAACAACATCGTTACTCTTTGTTTGTTACACTGACGATATGACAATGACCATATCCCCTTTTTTCAACCTCTCATAATGGAAGACGGTACGCATCCTGTTTGGTATTCTAATCAGAACTTCGAATCAGGTAACTTTATCTGATTCGTGTGTGCCGTTCTTTACCTCCTCAGAAAATGGAAGATGAAGTTTGTTTTGACTTATCCTTGTAAAAAGATGTACAGGATTGGTTTAAACGTCTCTGCTCCGCTGTTGATTATCAATTAAATAAAATAAAACAGATGAATTCGAGACTTAGATACTTTTATTTGTTCAGAGTATGGACCTCTGCGTTCCGTCCGCATTATCACGCCATATTATGGGTATGACTCGGAAGAATTGCAACGACACATTAGTCGGCTTACGCGTGAAACTTGGCAGAACGGTAATTCGGTCATCAGTCTTATCAACAACCCGCATCTCAATACGTTGCGAAACTATGTTAATGGCGATACCTCGCTTACCAGCGTTTTTGAACTAGAATTTACCTCTACATTTCACCTGCAGGCAAACACCCTTATATCGGGTATTGTTCGGCTGATGAAGATGCGTTGCGCAATGTCCTTAACGGAACTTACGGAACAAATCAGCTTAACAAAAATACAGGTTCGTTTGAATGTTCCAACTCCCCTGTAATCTTGAAAAATCGGTTCCTGCCAAAGTGTCGAGGATACTGCACGTTATCTCATTCCTGAAAGAATACTAGTATATGCAACTGCGTATGATTATGAGCAAAGAGGTATAGACTATAAAGGTTTGTTACCAGTTTGAGTTCAAAGCTGGTTGCTACTACTGATATTCATGCTACTAGTATGCTTTGGATTGGTGTAAACGTTATCACATGACACGAGATATTTGTACTATTGAAGATTACTATTATCAGAAAGGATATGTATTTACTTCGTACACATGAGTATCAAGAAGCGTATATCAATCAACTTGATATGCCTTTTGCAGCATCTTGTGAGATTTTGATTTGTAACTGCTCTCTGTTACCACGTACGAAAGGTTTGTTTAATGATCTGCCGTGGAAGATGTCATGCTAACTTACATGGTATCATGATTTCATGCTTTACCTACTCGGATGGATTTATGAACTTCGATTGATTCAGTTAATGGGTCGAAACATTCACGTTTTATAAAGATATGTAACGTTATACAAAAGATTCATAATGATTCTTGAAAATAAAGTACTTAACGAGTTATTAAACTCGCAAATATTCAATTAATTTTTATTATGTCGTTATTTAAAATTCCGTCTCCAAACCAGGCTTGCTCGTAACGGCTGATTTGAGTTCACGCAGAATCTCTCTCTACTAAAAGCTGGTCAACTTCTCCCTGTTGGTTGTTGAGTGTAACCCTTCTGAACACTTCCAAATTTCTGCACAGACATCGTCCGTACAACTAACCTTAATACTACAGCGTTTGCACGTATGAAAGAGTATTATCACTTTTTCTTTGTGTCTATAAGTCGCTGTGGCAATGGTTTGACCAATTTATTGTTGGTACTAACCTCGTATCTGTCTTAGTGGTCTCAAACAAAAACAATACTACTGATTACACTTCAATCTGTAGTTCAACTCTATGTTTGATTGAACTACTTTTGTAACACATCTTAGTGATGCATGAAGAATACTTATGATTCCCTGCTTTTCCTTTCAAAAGATGGTGCGTTTAGTTGCTCAATCTTTGTCAATGTGGTGTTACTGAAAAGGGTAAATTTATATGACTAGTCTTATTTCTCTAATAGTAACAATTTGGTTCTACTTTTCCTTACTGACGTTGCTCATAAAGTAATGTTATGGTTTCTCCTTCCGTTTGCTTGCTTATCAGAAGATTTTTAATACTTCTACCGCAATCAGATTGGACCCTACAGATGTTCGTTCTTTTTAATGTTGATGACTATTCTATGACGACCATTTGATAATTGATAAGTCAGTTGCTCAGTCATTCTGTCAGATGCGTTATCGTCCTCATCCCAAGGATTGGCTTACGCAGTATGAAGCCAACACCTAACTATGATAAAAGGTATCTTTAATCTTCCTGATTATGTTAACGGTAACTTAATATGACACCGTCTCGTAATCCTGGTTCTGTTGGTGTTTCTTCTTCGAGGTTCTTCTACCTTACTTTTTCAGTTAATGACTTGCGTGCTGCGTTTGCTCTTTGATAAGATGTTACGCCAGAGCGTCTGCAAATGGTTTTGACCACTCTTACAGATTGAGGCACATTTCGGTTTTTAAAGTTCCTGAAAGTCGTGCGAGTGATGCTCGTTTCCTTGGTGGCTGACAATTCAAACACCTATTAGTGAGTTGTTGCAAACTGCTGACTTTCATAACTCTAACGGTAAAGCAGTTAGGTGACCTTGCAGGTAAAGGTCTGGTTCTGTTGAACTCGGTAAAATTTCTCGTATGATGTTAAGGAACATGGGATTACTCGTGTATTTACCCGCTGCTCCACAGGTTGAGTATAATGCATCTTATCTTGACCCATTCAATAAGAAGTTTAAGCGTGAAGACTTTATCAGCCTGAGTTCGCTGACTTAGGTTATCAGCCTGTATTGTCTTCTGATTTGCTTTTAACTACTGTTGACCTTCGAAGACACCTACCGTTTATAGATAAGAAAGGTAACAATATCGTTCATACTGCTGCCAATGGTAGTGTAATATTTACTTCGGTTTGCAGACACGTTATAACGAGTGTCAGACGGCTCGTGATGTTGTGTTCGGTGATTTTTGAGACGTCTGGTTCTCTTCGTTGGACTACTCCACGTTTTGACCTGCGTTTTGACAGTTATGTATCTAAGAAGTCCGATATTCCTGCTGGTGGTTATGCAAGTGGTTTGAGTTCTGCTCAATTCTACGTTAATCCGAATATAGATCCATCTATTCTTAGTTTTCGCTATGTAGCAGGTGACCATTTCTATATTAATTCATTCTTTGATGTTATTTAGGGCTGTCGCAATGTCTGTTCACGGTCTTGCTTCACTTTAATTATTTTGCTGGAGTTATAATGATGATATTTAAATCTCATGCCTGCTGATTGTTATAATATCGTAGATCTCAGATGTTTGTGGTGTTTCTACTAATCAGTTATCTCTGATGACAGAGCACGTTTATGAGACACTTTGCCCTATTAACGCTTTTGCACGGGTCATCGTGATTCTATGCTCTCACGTTTGTTTGATAAAATGACGTTTGCAGATACTGAAAAGTCTTTGATCTCTCAGCTTGCAAAGCTTTAGGGCGTTTCTTCACCTGCTGAATTATCCAGTGATGATATGCACTGCTTCTTCCTCTCGCTATATATCACAGCCACCATAGAAATGGAAGATATCGTAGATTTGTTATTGTCCATGATATCGATTCGGACCCACAGACCTATAGACCTGCTTATATGAACCCCTGCACCTACAGACCCTGCGCCTGCTGAGTAGTTTTTTTATGGTCCCTGCCACAGCCAATGTGGGACTTTTACGTTCAAACAGTGACTTATATAGTGTAACCTGGGTCCCTTTAATTAGGCTGCCTTGGTAAATTAGCTGATGGCACTTCTCTTCTTGATGGTTAATCAACTCTGATGGTGTCAGTGCTAATCGTGCTAACCTGCAAGATTGCGCCGGACCTGTAAATGCAGTATCAGATAATTTCAGAGCAGAAAATGCATTCAATGAACACGGTAATGTATAATCCAGATTACAACAGTGCAACACCCACCAACGCTCAGATGCAGCGTTATATTGATGCGGGTATTAACCATAACACAGCTGGTAATATTCAAGAACAGGCAATGTTCAATCCTCCTTTGCAGTCACAGCCTCAGCCATGCATACTCCGTGGTACTGGCATTGGAAATTCTTTAGCAAATTAAGTAATATTATTGTAATATGCAAAAATGAGCTTGCTGTCACAGGCACAAAAAAAACCGTGCAGAAGCTGGTTGGTTGACCCACTTGTGATGGTGCTCAACCCAATAGATGGTACAGAAACAAGTAATCTGTATCAACAAAGGTTCTTTACTTGGTTTGGATTATAAACTAAAGAGTGATACTCAGTAATTACATTAAACTCTCTGATTTGTCTGTCGTTAACGCTGAATATGCGAACAATTGGAAGTTATTATAATCAATCTGCAAGGCTTGAAAAATACATAAGAATATAACAGGCATTCGTCTAATTACGGTGAACGTTTGTTTGTGCTTTCTCAAACCCTTGCTGGATCATTTTACTAAATACAAGTGTTAGAGCAGCGTGATGCTCGTGCCATCAAACAGAATGCAAATACAATGTGCTATGGGTTCTAGCACAAATTCAGGATCTTATTTTCTAATGCTATTAAAACAGCTAGAGGAAGCTGGGTGTTAAGATTGAAAATATAATATAAAGACCGTATTGTTTAACAGTCTTTACGTTCTCTTGGTCTTTCTGATAAGCAAAATACTTATCTTTCAAACCTAAGCGCATTTTATAATTGGAAAAAGAAATCTGATGTAAATGTTTATGGCGTCTTTCCGGTAAGCTGGTTACTTTATAGATAAGAATTTGCTTACCAAATTCTTTAAACCGTATCTGAAAAAGTTCTATCGTGCCCTAAAGTGGTGTATTTATTTATTTTGTCATCATGTGTTGTTTGTTGTGTTATTCTTTGGATAGCTTATTGTTCTATTTTCTTTTAATCGTATTAATCGTCTGAAACATTCTTAGATTACCTTTTTATCATTAATCGGTTCAAACCTTTCATATCGATGAAATGACGTTTTTGAACCTTAAAGCTAAATCGTGTAAATATATTTACTTCTATTTTGTTTTTTTTTATGATATCCACCTTATCCCGACTGCCCGACAGGAGAGACGCATATCCCACACCCCGTTATAGGCATTGGAGGGAGCATGCCGACGACCCCATCTCAACGTCGCAGACGAGTGTGCAATAATGGCAAACTTTAAACGATACTGCTGTGCTAAAACACCCGCCGGAGGCGAATTAACTGTCTTTGATAATGAAATTAACAGTTTTCACGGTGTCCGGCAATCCATTTATCTCTATATTAATACAAAACTGACAAAATAAAATCGCCTTATAGATATCACAATTGTTAAAATTGTATTAAAGTTCGTATTTATCATACTGCCCGTATTACCATTATATTAGATTAATGAAAGCTATAAAGTTTCAAAATAAACTTTTGATACAACCTCGATATTATTCGTAAAAACAGTTTTATAATCCTGTCTTTATTTATAACATCCAATATTAGCCGCCTTTGCGTGGTCTTCAGCTTCTACCTTTGCAGCTTTGTATTTTGTACTCAACGAAGCAATCTTTTTCCGGGTTTGTCTACTCCTGTGGACAGCACATTCAGGAGCCTCCTTCTCACTGTCCCAAGTGGTCACAACCATACTTTCAACCTTCTGATGGGAGTAGTCTGTCTTCTACAAACCACGCTCCGCAGCAGATCAAGTTGCTGCACTGGGAACGCTGTGGTTGCAGCTCCTCATAACAGATGGCACAGGGTTGCTGAGTTCTAAAATCATACGGGCAGTACCGCTCTATGACCTTCAGCTGGGACAGACAGTGCACTCTATGTGGAAGGTATAAATGTTGCTACCGAAGAAAAAGAATCTAATAAATCTTATTTTTTGATAATATGAATGTTGCACTACTGCATCATATAAAGAACTGATATGATGCGCACAATGATATCTGGCTACCATTCTCTATTACTCAGGCTGTTGTCGCTTCTTGAGCAAAAGGATGCAGAACTTAAAGGATAAGGATGCTGAACTTAAGATGGGATGCCAGGAGAACTGCAGACGGTCAATCGCATTCTTGAGCAGGCACTGCCTGTGATGGCGCAGCGAGCCTTGAAGTGCATGCAGGCTGGACAGTGCTGCAGAGACAGTGAGCCAGGAGGCTAATTGGGCCCTTCCCATCTCAAGGAGATAAAACAACAGGCCAGACGCAGAGCATCCCCGCCGCACGAGCCGTCCTTCCGGAAAGGAACGGCCCTCCCTCCTATGTTCCCGAGAACATGGGCTGACAGGCAGCCGGAGATATATCCGGAGGTTATTTTGAAGCGCATGGTTATCTCGGACTGGCCGATAGCATCTAACAACCTGCCGTCCCTCATCCTTTATGTCAAGGGTGAAGTCCCCCGTCATCTGCCGCCTGAAGCCGCCCAACGGATGCGAAGATTGACATCTGGTCTGAAACAGGCGGTGGATTGTTTGCCGACGCCTTCCTGCTCGCTGAAATCATCACCGCCAGTTTGCCTATCACCGGCCGGTACGGAACAACCTTTTGACCAGAGAACTGGGCGTGAACATCCCTCAACCGTCAGCTGGGTTCACGATGCCGCCGTCGCACTTTATCCGCTTTAAAGATCGGACGAAACAGATTACCGTCACTACTAATTGTGAAACCAGCGTACCACGGGAGTTGCCGACCACTGAGAAGACGCGCAAGGGATACCCACTGGGCATGCGCTTTCATGCACTCCCCAGGGCGTGTTCCTTCCATTGGAAGGACGGTTTGCGCTCGAGCACTGTGTGAACAGTTGTTTCAAACTGGGTGCATACAGTCTGGCGGTGCGGTACAACAGGTTTGAGAACGTTCGCGGGCAAATTGCTACTGGGATGCACATGGCACTTTTTGCCTGAGACGCAAGTTCGAACAGCTTCGGCTGGTTAACGACGAAATACGCTCATCATCGAAGCGATAGCCCACGCTGTGCTGCTGAGTTGGAGAAAACCTCGAACACAGGAAAGCGCCACCCGAAGAGTGGAGGCCGAGCAGGCAGAGCCTACCCATACTGGGTATCTTGAGACCTATGCTGGATGTACACAAACAGTACACTGGGCGAAAATATGGAAGGCACTGCATTGCCTTCGCCGTAACCTGGATACACATTGCTTGGAGTATGTACTGGGACGGACGCTTCAACATGAACAACATCTCGTTAGGCCATCAGGCCTCTCCACATGGAAGAAAGACTGTCTGTTGCAGCAGCAATGAGGGAGCGGAGGAACAATGCCATCTTCTGTACAGCTAAAACAGTGCAGGGAAACAGACATAGACCCATGGAATGGGATGAAGATCACACCAAACCTTCAGCATGACGGAGGAACTCACGAAAATACTACCTTCTGGAAGGCTGCAAATAACAAACAACCCTTATTTGCTGCCGGACATATAAGGGTTGTTTGTTAGTGGGAAAGACGGCTAATATTGGATGCTTACAGCAAGATGAGGTAATAAAAATCTAACGGGTGTATATGTATGCCTCATGCCTTGTGTGACGCAGCAGATAATTAATTCCCCACCAGCACATTTGAAATGAAATAAGCAAAAATAAGTATCACAAAACGGACTGAGAACAATGAGGACGATACTGACGATAGTGGACATAGACCAAACAAACTAATGTACCTTATGTCTCCTTTGGTTATAGTAACTAATGTCCCCACCTCTTTTGCCCTAAGCACTTGTAGCATACCAAAAGTCACCGTAGCAAATCCAACATAAATTAGATTATCAGTTATTTCCATCTCTTTATTCCGTCAATTCCCTTCTTAAGAAAGATAATAAACATGACTACCACCTAACACCAAAGTGCCTTATCATATGCAATTATGAGACAAACCACGGACTCCCCAGGAAACCAGGCATAAGTGTCTTGGAATGGATCTCTGAGCTTGAGAATATTAACACCTTCAAACACTGTTTGCAAAGTGTTGAGAAGCTCAATATCCTTATGTACCTTGACTAAGACAATGTCTGTAAGAGGAAGAAGCCTATACAGACGTATTTCCCCATCGTTCCCGGTGGTGGTCGCTCAGTATTATCATAATGAATGTAGGAAAGAAGACCACAAGTCAAATAGTTCTCCCCAAATGCTATAATACGTGGATTTACATAATGCAGCCCATGCACCTATTGTAAGTACTGATACGACTGCAATATGATATTAACTCCAAAATCATGGCTTAACCTCCTTTTTTACGACTTGCTATCAGGTATTCAGCTCAAATAATAACATGAATATTCCTACATAATGGTGTCCAAGGATCTGTTACAATCTCAAAACACTTAGGTGCCGCGCCATCTGTTCATTTATAGCAAGCAATTTTTATCCATCCCAATGCTAAAGGCAACTATCTCGGTCTAGATATTTTCCATCCAATATTATAAATATCTACAGAGATGCAAACGATAGCTCGATTTGGCATAACTAAGCCTACCATCATTAAGCTTCAAGACGATAAGGAAAGATAACTACAATAAGCCAACCTGTTATAGTATCTTGGTAACGTTTGCAGAAACCAAAACCTGGGGATACTGCTTTTCGTGGTGTTTACACCTGTTGTTACCTTTACTAATACTACTAAACATTACTATTTGCATCTGAGCTTCTATGTCCTTATTATATTGCCTGTCTAAAGAAGTCATACGAATGTGACTCATCATACCAGGTCTGCCTACCATCTTACTAAGCATGTGGCGTATCCAATGCAGCAAGATCTCAATCTACAATCTGATTGACAGGACTTTACATTCTTATCTAAAGAATGTTCAGGCTTTCCTTAGGAGTGGAGTCCCATTTGTCAAGCATGAAGCAGGGTGGATGCTCATCAGTGGTAAATTCTCAGGTTGAATTGCCACAGGGAGGTGATGAACGGCACTAAAGTATCAATACCGCCACTCTGTGCTTTCTCTACAAAACATCTTTACTCAAGCATATCTGCTACAAAGTGCTACATATTAAAACAGAAAGTCAAATGTGGCTCGTTAATATTGGCAGTCAGCGCCAAGAAATGTGCGATTTGATTCAAAGTAACCTCTTCTAATAATATCATCCAAACATAGAAAACAAGAACAAAGGCGATTAAGCATCTTTGTTGGTCAAAATCAGTCATGGAACTTTCCTCACCCTTGTTTAGTAAGTCCCATAATAAGGTGAGTGTTGCTGCTGCTGCTTATGCTTAGGATCGCCGCTTGCATGGTTGACATGAAACGACAAATAAGTTCTTCGGAATTTAGGTGATAAACAGATAAAATAAAAAAAGAAACCCATAAATATTATTATATTTGAATAGCACAAACAAATATACAGATAGACAGCAATTCCTATATCATCATGGGGTCTTTACACCCACGAGTGCGTCATGCAGAAATACAAAAGGTAACAGAATTGTTTGCCATGTGTACAAGCAAAAGAGCGAATAAGGTCGCTGCCCTGTGTTGTATGGGGCTCGACTCTGTTGTGAAAGAATGGGTGTGCCTGCAGGACTTTGTTGGACTTCCATGGGTGGCAGCAGTAACTATCCGCATGAAGGTGCAACGCTATAAATGTAGAGGAATGTGATTTCGACCAGCAGGAGAATATTCCCTTTGCTACTGGCGATCGCTGGCTATACTCATCGCTTTTGCCAAAGTGTGTAGTAGATTTGCTTCGTGGTGTATGACGCGCTTCAGGATATCGCACCATGCTGGGCGTTTCATGGGGATACGATACGGAAATACACTCCTCTTCACCTTGAACGTCGTATAGCCCCTCCATCTCTACTGGATAAGGTGGAGAACTATGGGTATAGATGAGTTTGCTGTTAGGAAAGGACATGTCTCTAGACAGTCGTCGTGGATTTGGACGAGTGGCAGGAGGTAATCTATGTTGGCGATGGAAAGAGTGCGAAAGCTTTGAAAAGTCGGCGGAGAGTCAAACGCGAGAATATAAAAGATAAAACATGTAGCAACAGACTTGTCTGCGGCTCATAGCCTCTCATGGAGTGTCCCGATGCGGTGTACATGTGTTTTGATCATTTCCATGTAGTGAAGTTAATGAACGAGACTCTTTGACGATATTGGACGTAAAGTTTATAGTATGGAGAAAAGATATAAATAAGCGTAAAGTACTCAAGGAACAAGGTTTCTGCTGCTTGTGGTAATGGTGCGGACATCTTTTGACCAAACAGCACAAGACAAGGCTTGAGAATGCTTCTAACTATGGGCGAACCGTGTCAAGCATACTTATCTGGAAGGAACAGCTCCGTCAGGTATGTCTCAACCGCATAGAAGACTATGGCAGAAGATGTACTTGATGACTGGATCAAGGCAGGGCAGAACAAAGCAGATAGCCCAACTTCTAGAAATATGGCTGTTACCAATAAAACTGCAAGAAAGGATCCTTGCTTGGTACGATTGCCATCTATCAACGAAGGAAAGAGTCGAGAAGGCATCAATAACAAGATTAAGTAATGACAGATGCCCTATGGATTCAGGGATGAGAGGTACTACACTAAGACTCTATGCACTGCGCTGCCGTATCGCATCGAAATGTCGGATGAACCCGGAAAGGTTCTTCGGGAATTTGGAGTGACAGGCTCAAAATACAAAAGAAACCGCTGTAAATATTGCATATTTGAATGGCACAAACAAATGTACAAAGATGAACAACAGTTTCCTATATCATCATTAACTTGTCTTCCACACCCTACGATGCACTTGTGAAGAATACAAAGCAACAGAATTATTTTGCATGTACAAAGCTGAAAAACGAATAAAGATGATTGCCCTTGTTTGTGGGGCTCGACTCTGTTGTGAAGAATGGGTATCGCCTGCAGGACTTTGTTGGACTTCCATGAGTGGCAAGCGAAGTATCTATCGTGAAGGTTGCAACGCTTCTTATAAATGTGAGGAATGTGATTTCGACCAGCAGGAGAATATTTCGCTTGCGCTACCGGCGAGTCGCAGCTACTGCTCATCAGCTTTGAAAGTATGTACGTAGATTTACTTCGTGGTATGACGCTTCAGGATGTATCACCATCCCGGGCGTTTCGCGGGATACGATACAAAGAAATACACTCCTCTTGCTTGAACGTCATTTGATAAGCCCTCAGCATCTACTGGATGAGGTGGAGAATATGGAGGTATGATGAGGTTTGCTGTTGGAAAGGACATGTCTATATAAGACAATAGTCGTATTGGATTTGGACAGTGGCAGGAGGTAAGCTGTGGTGGCGATTGGAAAGGGTACGAAAGCTTTGAAGAATTCTCACGGCGGGAAAGTCCAAACGTAAGAATATGAGATGAAAACATGTAGCAACAGACTTGTCTGCGGCTCATAGCCTCTGTCATGGAGAATTGTCCCGATGCGGGTACATGTGTTTGATCATTTCCATGTAGTGAAGTTAATGAACGAGAAACTTGACGATATTAGACGTAAAGTTTATAGTATGGAGAAAGATGTAAATAAGCGTAAAGTACTCAAAGGAACAAGAGTTTCTGCTGCTTGCGTGGCAGTGGTGCGGACATCTTTGACAAAGCAGCACGCAAGACAAGGCTTGAGATGCTTTAGCTATGAATGAGCCATTGTCATCAAAGCATACTGTTGAAGGAACTAACTGCGTCGATATGAGATCACCAATCCACGAAGATATGGCAGAAGATGTACTTGATGACTGGATAAGGCGGGCAGAACAAAGCAAGATAGCAACTACGGAAAGATGGCTGTTACCGTAAAAACTATAAGAAAGGAATCCTGGCTTGGTACGTGTAGCATCTGTATCAACAAGGAAAAGTCAAGCAGGCATAACAAGATGAAAATTAAATGAAACGAAAATGCCTATGGATTCAGGGATGAGAGTCACACTAAGACTCTGCTGCACTGCATGACTGCCGTATCACTCAAATGTCGGATGAACCATATTTATCGTGAAATGAAAAAATCATCATAAATGATTTGGAGCTAATCTAATATATTTTATCGTGAAGAAAAAAAGTTATGTTTCTAATGGGCTCAATTTATTCTCATGAAAACAATATTTCTTTAATACAAATAATTGAACTACATTAAAGGCGTAGTTGTTAATAGAATGAGATTAATCCCATACATGGTAGTTACCCCAGATGATGGTTTTACAAGGATAGCTTCGCAGTAAACGTAATTGAGTGCGATGGCTATCTATCTATACAAACAACTTATTCCTATGCCGTGATTTTTGTAAACTATTTCACGTGTAGTTCAAAAATCAATATGTACCTTATTTTTAAAGACACTAATTGGCTTGCAAAATGCCCTTTAAGACGTACTAACGCTTCTTTAAGTCAATTAAGCACCTTTTCTTTACCGCTTTGTAACTGATTGACTTCCTTATGGTGCTCAACCTTCTCCTTGTATGCATTTTGTTGTTGTTTATATATTATATCAGATTATATAATGATTTTAAACCCTTATCTACTAGATTTTAAATTTTGAATAAAAGGTTTCTGTGTCAGAGCTTATAATATAATAGGATAGAAGATTT
>BNJU01003201.1_pt1 | contig 143045 bp, 153 predicted proteins | sample 8539281 | NCBI WGS metagenome assembly BNJU01 (sample SAMD00202456, study PRJDB9452) | human saliva metagenome | isolation source: human saliva | place: Japan
GAGGTAACCGCCATTACCGTCTTTCGATGAGCAGTGCTGAAATATTGAGCATGCCGGCAGAGCATGGGGCTGGTTTTGCGGGGTCTGATGATGTAAGCGAGCGGAAAACATCTTTGTGCACCGGAAAAATGCCTGCCACGATATTTAAACGGGGTGCAGGCATTTTTATCTTCCTGCTGCATGCGCCGCGAGGCTGTGAAAAGTCTATGGCGACCGCAAAAAGCAAGCCGTTACAATTTGTGTTTATATCGCAACAGCCTGGTGGCCTATTCGGCCAACGTTACGATATGGTATACACCATTGTCGGCATCACCGTGCGTAAACCCACGCGGGCGTAAAGCCTTGCCGCTCCGCTGATGGCTTTCTGCTCATCGGTTGATAAAGCTTCAAACTGTTGGCGCCCATAACGACAGCGCAGAGCGTTAAGACAGTTGGCGTGTTCTGTTCGTCAACAATCGGTACGTCTATACATATTGTGGCATAGAAGGGTTGCAGGGGGTTGTTGCGATTTTGAAACTCGCAGTAAGGCCGGTTTCCTCAATAAATACGGAACATAATCAGAGCAAAAAGTAAGGTGTAACCGGATAATTTTACCTCAGTATTGCCTTGATATCAACCTCAATTGTATCGATTATTGTCAAAGCCCATTGTTGTCCTTAGTACCAGTGCCAATGGCCGTTAAACAGGCGTGCTACTAAGCGTCCTTCACGATTCGCGCTAACATGGTGAACTGGCGACTGAGCTCGTATCACTGTTTGGTAAGCCTGAGCTGCAGATGCCTCCTGAGCAGCCTTGAGGCTGCAGGTTTGGCCATTCATTACTGCACGTTTCCCGAAAGCATCGATCAGGGTTCGTCGAGGCTACATCGTATCCGCAAGCGAAACGAAACACCGGTCACGACAGCGTAACACACAGATATAATGATACAATTTGTTTGCCAGTGTCTCGATCTTTGTACTGGTACGGGTTCTTGACGAGCTTCGGATTGTTGTTAGTCCAGCTGTGATCAACGAAGTTATAATAGTTGCGCATTTGGAAAAGGCGGGCGTTTGGCGACATAAAAGCGCGTCTTCCACAAATGCCCACTTGCCGTTGGCGTTGCAGCAGACCACTGCCTTTGTATGGCCAAAGACGCACGGTGGTACGGTAGTGCTATTGTCATCGTACGCCGTGAGACACCTTGTCGGCAGTCGCCAGCGCTTAACGGGTCCGCAACGGTGGAAACTCAAAGGCGGGTCTACGGCGTCATCGTGCAATGTTGTCGAAGGTATCGGCTGTAGCGGCTGACGCCGGCGCGGTTGCGCACCGCATTCATGTATCGTTACGGCGTCAGCTGGTTGCCGTCTCAAAAGCTGGCTTCGCAAGCGATGAGGTATGCCTCTGAAGTGAGAAGGCCACCACATATCCGACCTCGCGCCGTTGCGCATGGACGACCCTGTAGCCTCATCGAGGAACTTTCTGAAAGTAGAATCCCTGTTTTGTTTGACAAATTGTCTGGTTGCTGCGTTTGGACCGTTCATTGACGATGATTACGTTGCATCGGCATCTGTCGAGCTAATTCGGCGTCTTTAACACCCAGTTTCCACCTTCGAGAACGAGCTGGCCAGCCTGTAGTTCACGGTGTGTTGCAGAGCGACCGCCGGGATAGAGTACTGTTCCATATCGTCGGTCAGTCGCGATTGTCGAACGGAACCGAGCCGAATTAGAAAAACGGCCGACCGATCGGCTTTTCGTCTTGAAACAGAAGCCGCAAACCGGTGTGGTAGTGACGAGAGGCTCGAACTGTTCAACCATATTCAGCGTAGGTCCAGCATAGCTGTTGTCGACGTCGTCCTTGAATTGTGAGGGTATATTCTGGTTGGAAAACCTTACCGTACTGGTGGGTCTCTTGTAATCGCGCGCCCATATCACCTCGGTATTGTTGTCTTTTATGCACACGGCATTGTAGAAATTCTCACCCTTTCGCGCGACGGGTCGTCCTGAAGCTTGTACGGACTGTTCTCAGATAACATCCTTGCGGCTGCGAGCGCCGTCGTGTGATCAGCCGGCAGCCTTGCTGAGAGGTATTCCCACTTCGCCGCCAGCCGTGCGGACGGGCGATGTCATGCGGTTGTTATATGTGGCTAACGACGCTGCGTAAATGGCGGCACGAGCCTCCAACATCTCCGCAGTCCACTTGTTTGCACGTGCACTATGCACGTTCGTTGACGCCGGCATGAGGCTGGCAGCAGCCTTGCATTCGCTGATGATATAATCGTAACAGTCGGCCTCGGTCGATCGCGGACGCTGCATGTGACTGACGTCGTCGGGCCCGTTGTATACAAAACCTCGTCGCCCATCAGCGGTACACCGCCCAGACTTCTTACCATATTAAAATAGCACCACGCGCGCAGGAATCTCATTTCGCCGTTCAAAGGCTTCTTCTGTTCGTCGGTAAGCGCGCGGGTTTCTTTCAATCCCTCGAGAAACTGGTTGCAGTTTCGGATAAAGCCATAATCGTAAACGCGAAACAAATCGTCGTTATAGGTTTGCAGATAATCGGGTCCGCCGTCCATCTTGGCTGCCTCATCGATGTATGTAAACGAGTAACTGTCGTCCAGATTCATACCGTATATTTACGCGCCCGTACATGTTAGAGAGAGCACCGATTTAATCGCCTTCTGGTCGCCAAACACCTGATCGTCCGTATAGATACTGTCAGGGATGCTGAGTCAGAAAGCCGTTACATCCGCTTAAAGTTGCGACGGCGGCGACCGATGCCAAACAAGCATTTTATAGTATTCATATTCAATTAAAATTTGAGGTTAAAGCCTACATTGATTACACGTGTCGTAGGATATTGCAGTCCGCTTTCTCGGTAGTTCCTTCAGGGTCAAAGCCATGTTTGTTTGTAAAGGTAAGCAGGTTTGAGCCGGCAACATATAAGCGCAGCGACTTAGATGCAATTTGAGCCACGCTGTGCGGCATATTTGTATCCTACTTCGAGTTGCGCAGCTTAATGTATCTTACGTTCTGGAACCAGAAATCGACTCGTCCAGTAGTTGCTGTGCGAGGCATTTCCTATGAGCAGCATGGGTATTTGCCTTTCACTAGGGGCTGTTGGCATCCCAAATATCGCTAATGTCCAGCAGTCGCTGAGGTAATATTCGGGGTTGTTGCCTCCTTCGTGGAAGGGTCGCTTCTGTTCCCAGTTGGGCATAAAGCCAAGACCGGCCCCTCCTGTAAGGTCGAAAAGCGAGGTCAGAGCCCTTTCCCATTTGAATGCAAAATTGAAACCATAGTTGAAGTTTGGCGTGTTACCCGTCTGATAACCGATGGGTACTTCGTCCATATTGATGATTACACCGTCGCCGTTCTGGTCTTTATACCTGATGTCACCGGGGCATGTGTCTTGTTGCCGTAACCGTCGTTGTCGATGGGATAGCTTGCTATCTCGTCCCAACTCTGGAAATTGTCCGTCGGCCTGCAGCCCCAGAACACGCCCGAAAAGCGCCTTGTGTACGAGTTTCTATATTCGTCCCAGCTGCTCGAAAGCGCGGTTTGTACTGCTCCCAGTCGTATCGTCGTGCATAGGTAGAGTTGAAACCTGCCGAATATTGCAGCGTGTTCCACGTGTCGTGCCGGGTTATGGCACCGTCAAAACCCCTGCGACGGTCGGAGTTCAGGTTCTCTTTCGGCAATGAAAAGCCCACTTCATTCGGTATCAGCACGTCGTAACGGCTTGCCGGCAGGCCTAGTACGCTTGCGGTCAAAAATAGTCGAACATACCCGTCAGACGGTTGTTAAGGAAGGCGTAATCAGCGCCAATATCGAGATATGAGCCTTCATCCACGTAAAAACGTTGTGGCGGGAAGGCCGCGCGCTACGCTGCCAATGACATACTTTCCACCCGAGTGCCGTGCCGCCGTTACTATAGTTGTAGCCGCTCAGATAATCGTATGGAGTATCGCGTCGACGTTGTCGTCGCCCACGATTCCAGTATGATATGCGAAAGCTTCAAAATCGTTGAAAACAGGTGCCCATTTTGAGTTCTGCCACCATGTTTCTTTCTGATATCGCCATCCTGCTGAGGCTGCAGGGAACGTTCCCCACCTGTGGCGGGTGCCCATTTCCACGCACCGTCGCGGCGAACTGAGAAATTCAAGCAGATACTTATATGGCGTAATCGGGTTGACGCGCCTATCCATCCCAGGCGATGCCTCGGTTTTGATCGCGGTCGTCAAGCTCAACGGTCGCCATAATAGATGAGTTTCATGGCGTTTGCGGCGGGCTGCGAGTGCATCCAGCACCGACGGCGTACGGCGTTTTGAGGCGTCAGGCCCAGGATGGCCGAAACATGGTGCCGCTCCGAAGTGCCTGTCGAAGGTAAGACGAAGGTTGGATGTAAGCTCCTCGTTGTGGCCAAGGCGCCGCTCGCGCCACGGATTGTTCATCTCATCGGTTACATAGTACCTGTCGTGATCGCGGTCGTAGCCGTACAGTTTCCACGTAAACTCGTGGTTGTTCAGCTGCTGGTATGCCAGGAGATAACCCAGCATCCACTGTGCCTTAAGGCCATAGCCAATATCATAGTCGGCATGTCCGTTGAGCTGTATGACGCGCCACTTGTCGCTGTACGTCCCAGAGCTTGTAATTCAGCAGTCAAAGTTCGTGTCCGACTCAGAAGAGACCTTCTGTGAGGTATTCAGAGTTGTCGTTTGCAAAGGGTCTTCGTGTGGGAAGATTGCGGTAAGTGGCGAATTGAGGCAGCCTGTAGTCGTCCCAACCGGGCACACCAGGCTGGCGTCTTTTTTCGATACGTCCGTTCATTGCCGCCCCTACGGTAAGCCGATGATTTATTTTTGCATCGATGTTCATTTGCACATTGGTGCGGTAAAAGCCTCCGTAGTTGCGTATAATAGCGTTTTGCGTAAGGTTGCCTATGGAGAAATAGTAGTTTATTTTTGTCCGAACCGCCCGAAGCATTCATGCGCGATATACGTCTGCGGCGAGGTGTTCCATACATAGCTTGTGCCGAGTCAAACCCGCGGTGATCAGCGTCAGCACCGTCATCCATTTTTCGTATTCGTCCTTCGAATACGTGTGACGATGCCCTGAACCGTCTGCAGAAGCCACGTAATGGCTTAAATAAGTTTTTCAGACTTGCCGGCCTTGCCATGCGCGAAACATTCTGCCATCCGTGGTAGCCGTTTTACCTCAACGGCCAGCGATTCGTTAAGATGGCCGTGCTTGGTAGTTACTACAACCACGCCATTTTGGCGCGCACGCCGTAGATGGCTGCCGATGCGTCTTTGAGAATACTGATTTGTTCGATGTCGTTCTGGTCGATATTGTTGAACTGTCCCTCGTCTTTTACCACACCGTCAATGACGTAAAGCGGCGTGCCCATGTTGCGAATCTGCAGCGATGTAACCGCACCCGGGCGGCCGTCGGCCTGACGCGAGTTGATGCCTGCTACCTTGCCTACGAGCGATCCCGATACCGTTGTGGCTACCGAACGAGATATATCACGGCGTTGATGCTGGAGATGGCACCCGTGAGCGACTCCTTTTTCTGCTGAATACCGAAGCCCTGCACAACCACCTCGTTGAGCGGCCGGCTGTCTTCTTTCATCGTTACGTCAATGCTGGCGCGGTTTTCCTACGGTAATGGCCTGCTCGATAAGCCCACAACTACAACGAGCACGGCTTCGGGCCTTCAACCCGGAAGGGTATAATGGCCGTCGGTATCGGTTATGGCGCGGTTTTCGTCACCTTTTTCGGCTATGGTAACGCCAATCATAGGCTCACCGTTGACGTCGGTAACCCTTCCCCTTACCGTTTTCTTTTTGCTGGGGCGAGGCGATATGGACTGTGTGAATGGCGCTTACGGGTTCGGCAGCCAGTCGCATACGGGCTGCACGCAGAAGAAACATACCTGCAGCGAAGCCCGCTTCGAGTCTTGACAGCCTGTTACAGGGTAAGAGAACCATTTTGTTTTTGTTTGATAGGTTTTCATACATTGAATAAAAATAAGATGTTTAAGTTAGTCGTTCATACGACTGCTTTTTAAACAGATAACGGCAGCGGGGCAAAAAGCGGGCCGGGCATGCTGTTGTGCTTGCTTTGTTACATAGGCTTTGCGGTTAAGGGTATACAATAAGCGCGGCTCCCTGCGCCTCTCAGGTGAGGCATGCCATGCTTCGGGGCTGTACATGTTTCACCATAGGGCAATATACATGCTCCCTTTCCAGGTTGGGTGACAAGACGCTTTGCAGCCGTTTCGCGGGCATGCAGCTACGGGCCTTGTACAAATGTGCTGATGAGCCTTGCGGTTGGTTAAAGGTAAATGTCGGTTTGATTAGACGGCGACAAAGATATAATGTTCAAACCAAATCGCCAAACAATCACTGTCATTTTGTGCACAGCATTGCACATTTCGTCGTTATGTTCATCGTTCGGCGGCCGCCAGATGCGCGTACGGCGGTCGTCACACCCGTTGTATGGCGGTCGTCAGCAGCGTGTACGACGGCCGTCGCACACCAGCCTTCAGCCTGTAAAGGGCGCACGATTGCGGGGCAGAAGGTTTGCCATACAGGGCTTTTTGCGCGGCAGAAACAAGGTAAAGGCAGAAGGCTCAGCGCAGAGATGGCATACGGAGAAAGCCCGCAGAGAGGGGGAAATAAAGGGCAGGACATGACACAATGGCAGACAATATGACATACTGCATGGCGTTGGCACGTGCTTTGCAAGAAAGGGAGCGGACAACATTGTCCGTGAACATTTTGATAATAAATAAACAATATACAATTATGGGAAAGATTATTGGTATCGACTTAGGTACAACAAACAGCTGTGTTGCCGTGTTTGAGGGCAACGAACCAGTAGTAATTGCTAACTCGGAAGGCAAGCGCACCACACCTTCGGTGGTTGGCTTTGTAAAGACGGCGAGCGCAAGGTGGGCGATCCTGCCAAGCGTCAGGCCATCACTAAATCCGAAGACACCGTTTTATTCCATCGGCGTTTCATGGGTGAAACCTATGAACAGAGCCGCAAGGAGGCTGAACGCGTGCCTTATACGGTAATTGACGACAACGGTTTCCCCAAGGTTCAGATTGACGGTGCGGCGCATCCCCTACACCCTCAGGAAATATCGGCCATGATTCTGCAAAAGATGAGAAGACTGCTGAGGACTATCTGGGACGGGAAGTAACCGACGCGGTGATTACTGTGCCGGCTTATTTCTCGACTCGCAGCGACAGGCTACCAAAGAAGCCGGCACAATTGCCGGACTCGAATGTGCGCCGTATCGTGAACGAGCCAACGGCAGCTGCTCTGGCTACGGCGTTGACAGAGGCTAACAAAGACATGAAAATTGCCGTGTTTGACCTTGGGCGGTACGTTTGATATATCAATTCTGGAGTTTGAGGCGGTGTTTTCGAGGTGCTTTCGACGAATGGTGACACCATCTGGGCGGTGACGACTTCGATCAAGTTATCATTGACTGGCTCGCTGAAGGCTTCAAGGCCGACGAAGGCATCGATTTGAGGAAGGATCCTATGGCTATGCAGCGTTTGAAAGAGGCTGCAGAGAAAGCAAAGATAGAGCTTTCGTCAACCACAACAACCGAAATTAACCTGCCGTATATTTCGGCGAGGGCGGTGTTCCCAAACATTTGGTAAAGACGCTGACACGTGCACAGTTTGAACAACTGGCACACGAGCTGATCAAAAGTGCCTTATTCCATGCCAAAACGCTATTCGTGACGCCAAACTTCAGACGTCAGACATCGACGAAGTAATCCTTGTGGGTGGTTCAAGTCGTATTCCAGCCGTTCAGACACTGGTTAAAAACTACTTCGGTAAGGAGCCATCGAAGGGCGTAAATCCCGACGAAGTGGTAGCCGTTGGTGCAGCAATCCAGGGCGCAATCCTCAATAACGAGGGCGGTGCAGGCGATATTGTTCTGCTGGATGTTACCCGTTGACACTGGGTATCGAAACAATGGGCGGTGTAATGACCAAAAGCTTATCGACGCCAACTCGACCATTCCATGCAAGAAATCAGGTATTCTCGACCGCAGTTGACAAACCAGACGGCTGTAACTATCCATGTATTGCGGGGCGAACGCCCTCATGGCGGCTCAGAATAAAGCATCGGTCAGTTCAACCTTGAGGCATAGCTCCGGCACGTCGCGGCGTTCCACAGATTGAAGTAACCTTTTGATATTGACGCCAATGGCATATTAAACGTAAGCGCCGAGGACAAGGCTACGGGCGAGGAACAGGCTATTCGCATCGAGGCATCGTCGGGATTGAGCGAGGAAGAAATCGATCGCATGAAGGCTGAAGCCAAGGCAAACGAGAACGCTGACAAGCAGGAGCGCGAGAAAATAGACGAAAGCTGAATCGGGAGCCGATTCGATGATATTTACCACCGAAAACTTCCTGAAGGACAACGGTGACAAGATACCTGCCGACAAGAAAACGGCCATCGAAGGTGCTCTCCAGCAGTTGAAAGACGCTCACAAAGCAGCCGACGTGGCAGCCATCGACGCTGCAACGGCAACCCTTAACCGGGCTGTTCCAGGAAGCCTCTGCACACATGTACGGGGCGGTGCCGGTGCGCAGGCAGGCCCTCAGCAGGGTGCACAAGGCGGCACAGAAGGCGCAGCAAGGCGGTGACAACAAAAAGCCGACGACAATATCCGGGATGCCGACTTTGAGGAAGTGAAGTAAAGTAAACTGGAATACAAGTCCATACCTCCCTTTTCACAGGGAAGTATGGACTTTTTGATTTTAAAAATCAAACTATGAGCCTTATAGAGAAAGTAAAAAGAATCAGTGAAGATAAAAACCTCAAACTATAACTCCTCGTGAACTGCTGGAATATTTTGGCTTTTCATAAAAAGAACATCAGGCAATTGCCGGCAGATAGATAAATTCCTTGAGGAAAACAGTTTGGAACTTTCTGCTGATTACAGAGGTATTTGGGTAGGTGGAGAAATAGAACTTAGACATAAAAGAGATAGCCCAGACAAGGATGCCAAAAGACCCTGTAAAACGAGTTCGTGTGTTGGAGGCAGCGAATAAGAAACCCGTTTATGTTTCGAATAGTGACAGTTTAAAGAAGGCAATCACCATTATGCAATTGAACAGATATTCTCAATTGCCAGTTACCAACCACGGGGATAAGGATATTCGTGGATACATATCGTGGGAATCAATTAGTGAGGCAAGGTTTAACGGCGAAGCAAGCGACTATATAAAAGATTATGTAAAGGAAGATATTCAGATAATTAAGCCGGAAACCCCGTTACTTGATGCAATAAAGGTTGTTTATCAACATGATTTTTGCGGTAGTTATTGGGAAAGATAAGTCTTTACGGGGAATAATAACCACGGCCGATATATCTTCAGAATTTTTATTAACATAAAACCATTTCTCCTGTTAGAAGAAATAGAGAAGTCGCTGAGAGTACTTTTTAGATGGCTCTTTTTATTGGAAGATATTAAGAAAGTTTGCGGTAATACAGATAAAGAAATCCTTTTCTATTGATGACTTATCGTTTGGCCATTACAAGTGTATCATCGAAAATCTGACCTTTGGAACAAATTACAGATAAAAAGGCAGACAGGAAAAAGTTAATCGAAAGAATTGAAGAGGTAAGAAAGTACGTAATGATATTATGCACTTTAATCCGGATGGTATAGACGATGATGCAATGATGATGCTGGATAATACATCAAAGTTTTTATCAACTCTTATTAAATACAAACATCAAAAATGTGAAGGATAATTGACTCTTATGTTTAATATGTAAAAAGATAAAATATTTTTCTGTGTAAATAGTATTTTTAAAGTGTTCCCTCCGTGCTTAAAGTGCGGAGGGGAACACTTTTCATTTGCACCGTAAAAATCAATAACAAGTATTATGGTACAAAAATGAAATCACTTTTGAGAACTTGCCAAAGGCAGTTGCTCACTTAGTAAGCCGAGTTGCTGAAAAACAAGAATTTAGTATGAAAAGGACAAACACCTGTTGTCCCTCCCAAACGTATTCCTATTGGAATAGATGATGCGTGTAAACTTATAGGAAAGTTATAAAAGGCCTAAATGAGTATTTAAGTGCTGAATTCAAGCATTCCGGGAAAGCAGAAAATAAGAAAATCAAAGGGATTAAGCTATGATTATAGGCACAGCTTTTGACACTAAATCCTCGAAAGTCTTAACTTATATTTGGTAGCAGTATCTGTCCTTTGTTTTGTTTCTTTGGTCGGCAATTACTTCTTGTGGCAAAGCAAACAGCAATATGAAGATGATACTTTGAAGTTCCGTATTAGAGTATGGAGAGGTTACAGCCCAAAGGAAATCCTGTAGGCTTAACGATATATTTGACATTCATCGAAATGCTGAAATAATTAAAAAGAATAAAAAGCATACAGATGATTATAATATGGAACTGAAAGCAAAAAGGCAGATAGTTTGATGCTGAATAATCTACAAATTAAGAAAGGCAAATAGAATTGTAGATATAAGACTTTTGAAGGAGGAGAAAACATCGCCTCTATCTTATTCCTTATACAAGAATATTTACTATATTTGCAAACAATCATATATTATTTATGGAAAGTCCAACTAATAGAATTAAAAGAGGTTCTGCAGAAAAAGGGGATAAAGCAGACGACTGGCAGAGAAACTCGGTAAGAGTTTCACTATTGTCAACTCATATGTTTGCAATCGTCGACAACTAAGCCTAGAATTGCTATTTCAGATAGCAGAGATCTTGCAGGTTAATCCAAAGGAATTGATAGTGTTTGTAGATAAGAAATTGAGTAAAGAGCAACTTAAATGAAAGATCTGAATTTTACAGCCCAATAAATCATCTTGGGCTTCAAAACGTTTGGATGAAAAATCTGTTCGGCTACTACGGAAAATCTTAGAAGATAAAAGGGTTGACACTTCTAACATTGAAGAAGGTGGAACAGAAGCAAATACAGATGGGTATATTAGTATTTTTGGATGTCGATGATACAATTGTAGCAAAAGTTACTGTACAGATAAAAACATTATAATACTCAACGTTCTCAGTGAGAAGGGTGTCTGTTATGACATCCCGACATCGCTTCTTGCGTATGCCCATAGAATGAAAGGAGGAGTTGTTTTGTTTATCGCTTGTGATACTAACAACGATATCGTTTATTGGAGTATATTGACAGAGCTTTTGTTGAAAGTCAAATTGCTAACTCGGAAAATATTCAACAGACTTACAGGTATTATTTTAAATACAACGAAAATCTTACAGAAAATAATGTTGACTCGGTCATTGATTTATGGGAAACATTATACCATGAGCAAATGTTATCATTAAAGATGAGAAGTCAAAAACTATTAGATTTTTTTAGATGTAAACCTGAAATCTTTTGAAGGAATAACGACTACATTTTATGGATTAAAAGAATCTCATATAGCTAGAAAAGAAACAGATCAATTATTTGATTGGATACAAGGCGATTTGACATCTAAAGATTGTCGTCTAAAACTTCTGGTTGGAAATGCAGGAGTCGGAAAAACTGTTATCATTAAGGATTTACTGGATAAACTTACCGCGACAGGAATTAAGTGTCTGACGATTAAGGCAGATTGTGACAATATTACAGAAAATGAAACTTTTGATTTTTCTTTGGAGAGATTACACGCTTCACTGGATTTATTAGTATCTGAGCATAAGAGAGTTGTTTTTATTATAGACCAAATAGATGCATTATCCCAATATTTATCTAACGATAGAGATAAGCTAAATATACTCTTGAATGTAATTGCTGCATGGGAAAAGGAGTATAGCTAGAGACATAAGAATAATAGTGTCTTGTAGGAAGTATGATTTAGAATATGACCCATCATTAAGTCAATTAAAAAGAGCATAGCACTGCTATTGAGGTGAATAGATTGGATGATAAGGATGTTGAGTATGTTATTAACAAATTAGATTCTGGTCTTTATTGTAAATTAACATCCCAAACAATTACGATACTAAAAACTGCCCAATATCTAGATGTCTTTTTGTAGGTTATATGGCTCTGGCAATGTTAGAGAATACAATTATCAAAACTACATGGAGTTATATGATAACTTATGGTTGTCATTGATAAATTATGCAAGCAAACATACGCCTTGTAGTAATTTGGAAGATGTCATGTTTGAAATTGCAAAGTCTGTTCAAGAAGCGGAAACTTTAACTCCAACATGGTTAATAACGACAAGCAACAATAAAGCAACAAGATATTTAGCGAGCGAGAGTATAGTAAAATATAACAACAAAAGGATCTCTTTCTTTCATCAAACTTTCTACGATTATGTACTTGCAAGGTATTATGTATCAAACAACAAGTCTCTTATTACTGAATTGAAAAAACGATTTCAAGGATTAGAGATACGTTCCTCAATTAAAATTTTCTTAGATTTTGAGAGGGACATTCTGAGTCTTTATATAAAAACGATATTAATACAATAATATTTTCTGATGATATTCGTTTGCATCTGAGCAACTGGCTCTTTCTATACTCATATAGTGATGCTATATATAGTTCGAGATTAATATCATTAAGAAATTGCCCAAACTTAATCACCAATTATTTATTTATTTCCTTTCGACAACATCGAATCGCTTTTATGGTTCCCGACGATAAAGGACTTGATACAACCTTTTGTGGCTGTACCTTACTACCGAAAACGATTATTTTGATCCACTGCGAATTTTGTTTTCCAATTATGCATCGATATTTCCCGACGACATTTATGACTATGGTAGATACTATAAAGGACATTTCTACTAAAGAGGAAATTATGATGTGGATATTGCGTAATCATAATGATTATTCGAATGAGAAAGTAAGAGAAAGTTACATTAACTTAAAAAGCAAAGCCCAATATTTATTTGGTAAGTTGTGTCATGGATGCAATTGATTCTAATTTGAATTTTGCTTTGGAAGAGACAAAAAGAACTTCTTATTAACTATTTCTAAATAACAAGAATAGTGAGTCGCATTACGATTACGAGCTGTTTGAACAGATATGTGATAGACTCTATAAGGAGTACCCAAAAGAGTTTTTAATGATAACATACGACTGCTTTTTGCAGATAGTTTCCAAGACAAGAAAGCAAAGCTATCAGTGGTATTCGATAAATGAGATTTTTAGTAACTATATGTCTGACTATGCAGAAAAGTTTTTTGAATGGTTAGGAAATCTCCTTACAATATATTGGGGAACAAGATTTTGGCACCTCTATGGTGCAAAAATTATTGTCCCTGAAGATGAATCTGCATTTATTTTTATCTTTTCAAGGTAATTGCAACAAAACCAACTCTATTTAACACATATATCAAGAATTTAGTTTCAAATAATGAAGAATTAGATAAATTTATTGAATTCGGTGACGTTAGATATTATTTTTAGAAGCTCTATCTAAATGGTACCTGTCAATATCACATGAAGAACAAAGTAAAGTATCAAGAGACTATTTTGGAAATATAGGTCAAGAGGAGACTATATACATAACTATGATAGAAGATACACTGAACTTTGTGCTACCTTATCTTGGTTGGAATAAGTGGCAGTTGCTATGTTGTACCGTTTTAGAATCTACATTGACAAAAGAAGCTAAGCGATGCAAGCAAGAACTTTGTCGGCGTTTCAATGGTATATATGTAAATGAGAAAACCCAACCACCATGTAACAGCTGCATCCATTTGTGGAGGTATAACAACGCAAGAAGTTTATAATCATTTCTCTCCCGAGAATTGGCTATCCTCTTTTGATAAATGGATGAGCACAAGGCTTTCCGCAAAGGAAATTTTTCACTAATTAGTCTAAGAGCACATGCAGAGGCATTTACTAAATGTGTAGAGAATTCTCCAGAAAAGTATAAGAAATTTATCTTCTCTTTACATGATAATCCACACATCAAATCCATGTATCAAGACAGGATTATTAGGATTATTTTTAGGTGAGACTAATAAAAAGAGTTAGTCCCATTGTTCCAAAGGTATATGAAAGTGGACTATATAAAATAGCGCATATACTTTTTGAACAACTTGCTATGAACTATACAAGGAAGAAAATGGTGTGATAGATGATTTGATACCGATACTTATACAAAGCAATAAAAGCAGCCATTACTTTTAAAAAGACAATCAAGAAGATCAGCATATTAAAAAGCTTAGCTGATATTGGCTAACACAAATTGAATATTACTATTAACAGTTTCCAAGGTTATGCATTAAAGATCCTTATTTCTATTTGTGCGTTATCCACCCGTCGTGTCCAGATCTATAATCTTAAACCTATTATATAAGGACTTAGCAATAGAATTGCGCTTAGAGGTTTTATATTACATATACTATAAGGAATATTATGATGAAATGCTAACTGATAAATTATTCTCTCATTTATTTACCCGGTTGTGGAGCTTATGGGCTAATGGTGAGAGCAGATGTAATACAATCATATTATTATTTTTAAGACAGATTCCGTGCGTACATACATTGCAGATCTTATGGAAGATAATAGATGCCATGAGATATTAACTCAGATATTCTTTTTATGGATTATACCATAAAAATATAAGGAATGTATGCAAGCAAAACCTTAATAAAATTTTATCGTTGAATGATGAGAAAATCATTGCGTGATGATGGTAAGACTTTCCTTAAAAATATTTCTGAACCTTGTTATAGGGAAACAGCAAATGATATTGTGCTATGTCACATTAGCGGATAATAGAGAAGAGATTGTAAAATCATATGAATATCATATAGATAGCCCTATCTGTAGAAGATTTCAATCTATTTAAAGAGATTACAAAGAATTGGAACAATAAAACGCATCAGGGAACGTCTTTCTCAGATTAAATATCTAGAAAAATGTGCTAGTATGCTACCATTAGATTGTTACCTGTATATAAAAAGCGCATGACTTCTGCATTCTGATGATTTTTACCTTAGAGAGAAAAATTGTGAAACTTTTTATTAGGCATATATAAGCAAATGAAAGAAGAGGAAAATTTGGACGCGATGAACAAAATGATGAACTTGTTTGATGAATATGTCATTGCGAATTCTTATATTATAAATGATGCAATAGAAAAAGTTAGTGATATAATTAACTTACTATCTTTAGTTTGATGAATGGTGCATCCGTGGTAAAAATATTAAATGATATAAGAATTTGACATGACCGACTTTGAAGAATATATCCGACAGAGCGAACCGCATAAACGAGAGAAAGGTTATGCGTGGCAGACTGCTATTGGTTTGCAGGCTGTTGATGGGCTGAAGACTTCAGACTATCTGCGTCAAACAGCTCGTCAACATATTGAGGGCGATATTACGATTGAAGAGGTAAAAGCAACTTGTCAATAGCTATTATGAGTCGAAGACTGCCCGTAAAGGTATAGAAGATAGGACCGAGGAAGCTGATAAGGGTTTCGGCTCGTATCACCGAATTGCTGTCCGAGCAGAGTTTTACATTCTCGCCATTAGAATATATTTCTATTCATCGCCGATTATTTGAAGGCATCTATGAACACGCCGGTAAGATAAGAGATTACAATATTACCAAAAAAGGAATGGGTACTGAATGGAGAAACAGTGCTGTATGCAGGTGCGGATAGTATTCGTGAGGCGCTGGATTACGACTTTGCCCGTGAAAAGGAATACAATTATAGACACCATGACACAGTGGAAGCCGTGAATCATATTACTCAATTTATTTCAGATCTTTGGCAAATTCACCCTTTCGGTGAGGGTAATACTCGTACAACGGCAGTCTTCACTATCAAGTATCTGCGCACATTTGGTTTTGACATCAGCAACGAAACCTTTGCTCACTATTCGTGGTACTTCCGCAATGCACTGGTTCGTGCCAACTCATAACAATATGCCTAAAAGGGATTTTTGCGACAACACAATATCTTGAGGCGTTCTTCCGTAACCTGATATTAGATGAAAAGAATGAATTGAAGAATAGATACCTGCACGTGTCGGCAGAAAGTCAAAGTGCAACAGGTAATGACCCAAAGTGCAATATTTGCACTTTGAATTGCACTTTAGAAGAATTAGCATTACTCAACTTTATTAAAGAGAAACCGAATGCAACGCAAAAAGAAATAGCTGTGCATATCGGAAAATCAGAACGAACGGTAAAGACGATGACCGTAAAATTATCTGTACAAGGCATTCTTGAACGCAAGAACGGTCGGCGCAATGGCTATTGGGTTATAAAAAATAGTAAAACGAACAACTAAATTCCCATCTATGGAAGCGCATAAAGAACAACATAAAAAATCAATTCGTTTTTTCAACGATCGTGAAGTAAGAGCCGTATGGGACGACGAACACAGTAAGTGGTGGTTCTCTGTACTGGACATCATCGCTGCGATTAACGAGCAAGATGATTACCAAAAGACGAGGAACTATTGAGGTATCTTAAAAACTAAACTAAGAAAAGAAAATAGTCAGTTGGTTAGTGCTACTAACCAACTGAAGCTAAAAGCCTCTGATGGGAAGTCTTATAAGACAGATACGTTTGATGCAGAGGGGGTAACCCTTTTGGCAAAGCATATCAACAATACCAAGGCTACAAACTTTCTTGACTGGTTCCTCTATAGTGATAACACTATTGATGGACAGAGCAAGAAAAAGGCTTATCAGCTTTTTGAAAGTGGTATCTTAAAGACTGTAGACCCAGGTACAATCAAATGTTTACAGCAAATACATGCTTATCTCTTTGGAGGATTGTACGACTTTGCAGGACAAATCCGAACTAAGAATATATCCAAAGGAGGTTTTACTTTCGCTAATTGTATGCACTTCCCTGAAACCCTGAAAACAATAGAGCGAATGCCCGAAACAACCTTTGATGAGATTATGGACAAATATGTAGAGATGAATGTTGCTCATCCTTTTATGGAGGGTAATGGCCGCAGTACTCGCATTTGGCTCGACCTTATGCTGAAACGTTCGCTCAAGCGTTGTGTTGATTGGAGTCAGATAGATAAAAACGAATATCTTACTGCCATGCGTGAGAGTGTGTCTGATAGCACGCATATCAAGGCTTTGGTAAAGCCTGCGCTCACCACCAAGATTGATGACCGAGAAATGTTTATGAAAGGTATTGATTATTCATATTATTATGAGCAGAATGAGTAATCATAAGGGTGAAACCTTAATCTTACAAACGTATTGAAATAAACTGCAATTATATAAAGAATAAGTTATATAGATAAAGCACAGAAAACAAGAGTAGATAATAAAATTAAAAAGAACGCTTAAAGAAATTCTTATTTTAAACTTTATTAGTAGTAAAAATTATAACAAATATAATATTATGGCACAACAAAAGGTAAAAACGAAGTTTCATCCTTGAAGCAATAAAAGGATTAAAAATCTGATGAGTTTAGTGAACTTGTCTGTATTTTTCAGACATCATATTTACACAATAATGAAGCAATTAATGTTGATGGTGCAAAATGATGGTGGCTGTGATATAAAGATCTTTCAAAGTAAGAGAAATAAAGAAGTGTGTTCAAGTCACAACTCAGAAACAAATTGGACTAAAGTTAAAGGAAGATCTTAAGAAAGTCTCTAATCATGATATCTCAATATGGTTATTCCAATAAGTTTGAATTTTATTGTTCAATTCCAATTTCAGAGGATAAGATAGAAGAATACAAGAAGTTCGCAATTGACGAACACGATATTGAATTAGATATTTATGAGGGCAAAAACGTTTATCACAATTGAATTGTAAGGAGGTTGTTGATTATATTTATTCTCTCCATTCTGATGTGGTGTTGAAGCCAGAACAAATGAATATTGATAAGGCAACAAGAACTCTATATGACTTATTGGCAAATGGAAAAAGATTCTTCAGACATTAAGAACAGTCTAGTTGATTCTGTTATCATTTCAATCTTATATGAAAAAGCGCCAATTGATAGTTTGGGATTGAAAAAGAGCTTGAGAATAGATTAGGAAAAATCTTCCTGACATATTACATTCCGTAAATAGATTAAAAACAGATCAACGAATCATAAAGCTCCAGATGATCACAATCTTATTCAACTGTCAGAGTTGGAATATGGAAATGTTAAAGAGATTCTTGCACATTCAAGAAAAAGTTGAAAAAGATTTTTGTAACTCTTTTGTAGAAATATTGTCAAAATTCCAGATAGAATACAATGAGGAGATTCTTAATAAACTTAAACTCTTGTATAAAACTAACTATTCCAACGATATTGGATAATAACCCACAAAATGATGAGTCTTCAGATTTTAGCTATATTTGAATCTTTTTAAAAATACCTTTTGAATATTATAGATGATAAAGAGAATATAGATAAACTTATTCAAGAAATAAGTAGTCTATGCTCTTCAAATAACTATCTCAATAAGATATGTGCTAGTGAATCCTTTTTAGGTTTATATAAAATCAAATCAGTTAGAGCAGTATTTTGAGTCAAAAGCACAAAGATATTTATTTAGATACCCCTACATTCGTATATCTTCTTTGTTCATATTATGGAGTTGCTAATAACGATTGGGACAATCCATTTTATCGTTCAATGAAGAGCTTGATAAAGCTAAAAAGATAATTATCCTGATAAAATTAGTTTATATATTACTCAGAACTATTTAGGTGAAGTCGCAGGAGAAATTAAAAAGCATTAGTCTTTTTCTCAATTCGAAAGTTATCCTTGTTTTAAGGATATGGGAGGTACAAGAAATACACTCTTTAATTATTATGAGTATTTGAAACATTATGAACTCTTTTGACAAAGATGATAATATAGAAAATTTCAAAGATTTCATATACAGTCTTGGTCTAGATAATACTAACCCAAATAATTATAGTTTCTTCAAAGGTGCAAATCAATTTCTTTGTCAGGTAGCTGAAAATTATGATATTGATATAATTAATTGGAGTCAAAATGATAAATATGCAGATTTTAAAGTTACATATGAAAAATGCTTTTTAGCAAATTCAAAGAACAAATCTGAAACAGCTATTCGTAATGATGTTAATCAGAGTGATAGTATCTTTAGAACATGATAAAGATGCAGATTGCTATTTAATCACATGGGATACGACGATTCATCTATTAAGGATAAGTTCTCTCAGAAGATGAGCATTTAAAGTATAGCTATTTTCTTCATTTGTAACCCCGCAAAATTGTCAAATAGAATAGCCTAGAGAATTTTAATATTGACGCTCTGCATTAACTAATGATATTTTTGCATACGCTGATAAACGATATGACATATCAAATCGTGTTAAAAAGTCTCTTAGAATTAATTGCACCATTTCTAAAGGGAGATGGTAGTGAAAAATATTTAGGAAATTAGGAAGAATTAGAAAGGAGCAGATAGAATTAAGAGGCTCTAAGTAGGAAATGAAAAAGAAGAAAAGTGTTTACCTATTGAAGAAATATTCATGTTGTTAATACCTAATAAAGATAAGGAAAAAGAGGACAAGAATATTATGGAAAAATTCTCTGTCTTTATGAGTTCCGAGGAAAATTCAGATTATATTATTAATATAATAAATAAGATTTCTGAACTGCAAGATTATAAAACTTATGATCTTACTGAATATTTCGAAAAATAGAATCCATTGATTTATGTGAATCAAATGAGAAATAGAATCGTATAAGTAAGCTATATGAATAATATTTATCAAAGGATATATTCAGAAGGAAAGTTAATAGTTGCTAAATTTATTAAAAACAGATATAATGGAATCTATAGTTTCGTATGGGGGAGGGGTTGAAGACTGCAGTAAAGTAAAGGAGAATTAAGCTTAATATAAAACAATGGAAGGAAAGTTACAATTGAGGAAGCCTGAGAACTGGCAAGACTTTGAGAGGTTGTGTAAAGTCTTGTGGGGAGAAATTTGGGAATGTCCAGATACTATCAAGCGTAATGGAAGACAGAGGCAAGCCCAGAAAGGTGTTGATGTTTATGGTATTAAAAAGGAGAATGCGTTTATCGTGGCATACAGTGTAAAGGGAAAGATGATTATACGAATAGTCAATTGACAGAATCTGAAATAGATAGTGAGATTGCTAGGTTCTTCTATTTTACCCCAAAGTTAAAATCATTCTTTTTGCTACGACAGCAAAATAAAGACGCTCACATAGAAGAATATATCAGGGAAGAAGAATTTAGAAAGTATTTCTAAAGGAGAATTTGAAAATAGATATTTTTGCTTGGGAGGATATAGTTGATTTGATTGAGGCACATCGGAATACATATAATTGGTTTCTTAATAATTGTAGTTATAAAGATGTATCGGATGTTGAAGTTTTCATTGGTGGAAAAGAAAGAATATACGATTTTTCCTGAATATTTTCGAATAACTAAGGAATACCATTTTAAAACCACAGGAGTTGTCATGGCTTTCAGAAGAATCGCTAAAAGCTTATACAGGCTAATACACATTTTATGAACTTAAATGATGTTCTTTACCCACCATCAAAGCATGATTATCGCTGGTGTACCATATCCATAAACATTTATAATACTGGAAAAACTGTAATAGAAGATTATAAGCTATCCATAATAATAGAAATGGAGAATGTTTTAGAAATTAGTGATAAATTTCATTATTATAATAGTAGATTAATGGATCAGGCTGCCGTAGCTCAAATTAATGCGAAAAAAAGATGCCCAAAGAGAAGTTTTTGAGTCGACAGAATATTGTAATGTTATTGAGTATCGTCCTAAAGATAGAATATTAGTTCAAGATGATCATAGAACTTTTTAAGATTGCAGTAAAACCTAAGGATAATGTACAATCAATAAAAGGTTATGTGGGTTCTTCATTCACGCAACTACAAAAAGGAAGGAGAACTCATATTGAATGTTGAACCCAAATTTGAGGATAAGAAGGAAAAAGTTGAAGTAGACAATATTGATGAATTAAAGGAAAAATGAAGTGATTATTTTACCAAAGATAGTGGAAGAATAAACTTCTAAAATGGTGTTCCATTAAATTGTTAATAGGAGTTGTATCTGTTCTTGTAATAACATCCAAGATGTTTTCTAATCAATACTACTCAAATTGAGGAAACATTTTTGTACCACATAAATGTAAGTCATTGATTATCAGTATAGGATATGTTGAGGAAGTAAAGTAATATAACTAAAACCCAAGTCCATATATCCCATTATTCAGAATGATATGGACTTTTTATTTTGTAAAAATCAAATTATAAACCTTACGGAGAAAGCAAAAACAGAAAAGAGATGGAAAATAACGGTAAATTCTGAGAAATAAAGGCTAAAGCTCAACGATTTTTGAAAAGAGGGTAAAATAAATATTGATGGGTGAGTTCTTTCTGCCTATCAAATGTTTGTTACAGCTAAAATTACTTACCATACATTGTTATATTATTTATTACCGTTGAAATATTTTCTTAGACTCTCACCAATGACTTGATAGTTTGCTAAAATTAGCATAATAACGATGAAAGAGAAACAAACTTCAACGCATGATAATAACTTTGTGTAAAAAGAGATGGGCTTAATATCAGATATACTCAGTTGTCATTATACTAAAACTATAAAAGAATAAATTACTGATGTCAGTCACCAATTAACTTTTTGAATATTTGTAAAAGATGCATTTTTCATAATCAAACATGATATTATATTGAAAAGGCAAAAGTTAAGAGATAATGAAAACATAGTAATTGTTATACTTTGGATGATCTTTAAAAAGTCCTTTTTGTTCTGGTCCATATTTTATTATGCTATTTAATAAATTCATAATTGATATAAAATTAGTCATAATTAGTACGCTAACAAAGCCAACCCCAAAATTGAAAATTGGTCTGTGTTAGAAAAAAGCATAAATGAGTTTATGAAGACAAAAAGAATATGATAGGAAAGAAAAAGAAAGGATGTAAATACAAACCAATTATTTCAGTAGATGAATCCCGAAGTTTTTGTATCTTCTTTTTAAACCTAAAGAAAAGAAAACACAAAATAAAGCTATAATATACGATATGATTTGTTTCAGCGTACAGAACAATAATTTCTGATAAATAAGAAACAAAGCAAAGCTGTTTCAAACAATAATAATCTGCATTATAAAAGCAATATCTTTCTACACGCTCTCATATCCTTTTCACATAAGACAAAGAATATCAAACCATTTCGGCCTTTATTTCTTGATTAAAGCGCATGGCTAATATTCTGATCAGGCGTACTTTTGACATTGTGTCGCCTAACGTGCACTGAAACCAGCCCTGAACCTATGTCGGCATACTTTCTTTTCTTGTCCTAACGGAACATGCACGGTAAGTGCTTTCAGGCCGATAACTTTGTAGTTTGCAGCATATACAGCGTCAAAGCCGATATAAGAAATAACCACGGCCAGTGCTTTTGTTGCCGAATAAATATATGTTGCTCCCTGAATGGAGAGCTTGATATGGTTATGCTAACTTTTCGCCGAGCTTGACCCAATCATCCAATTTTATAAACTCCCCATTGGGGTATTTCATATGCCTGCTTCTGCCGGATTAATGTAATATGTCTTAATATATTCCTGCATGAGCATAATAAAGTTGCAGTATTCTTGAAAACAGGCAGGAATATCCTTATAATTATCCTTAATGTGTTCTTTCCATTCGTTATTAAATATTTCATTAAAAGGTGCAGCAAGACTCTGTATATTCTCTGCTTTTTTACGCATACCAAGTGTCGACTGTTCTATCCGGTCGATATACACTTTCATTTTGCGCATAATTTCGATGATTTGTGGTTTTGGTTAAGCCTTGTTCTGTCAGATATTTGTTTTTAAACAAACTCCTTGTTTTATGCTAAAGAGATTTCCTAATGCTGTTGCGGCATTAGGAAATCGTTATAAATAACAGAGCTTTGGCCTGCGAATATTTCTTTGTTTTGTCGTGCTTCCTGCTTCTGCGCTGCTTTTAGTTGTCTAAATTCTGGACCAATCGGCTCATACAACCACAGTTAGGGTCGCTCCTGTCTGCAAAAGATGAGCTGGTTGCCGTTACTCTTACATGTAACATTGCTCCGTTTTGATATGATGAAGTTGAGTAATTGCCGTGCTCTCCCCATACAGAAAGCGTTTTCGAACCTGTTGGCCTCCAGGCCGATAATGGAATAAATACGGCACCGCTGTTCCTTATCTTCTCATAGGTTGTTGGATTCGAGTTGGCATTTCCACTTCCAAAGGTCGGGTTTCCCTTTGTAAAAACGGCTTTGGCTTCGTCATAAGTCATGTCGTCAGGAAATATAAAGGTAACCTCGAAGCTCGGCCGGATTTGTATCTCTTGTGTTGTTTCCGTTTTCATCTATAAAGCATCTGGCCCACTTTACATACTTCTTTGTGCCAATAACCCATACACGGTTATTTACCGTATTGGTGTTTAAGGGCATCAGATATGCCCATTCATTCGATGTCATTACGCGGGTCTCTGCCGTGCCTGCAATCAGTTTTTTACCGAAATCGTGTGCAGTTTCGGTTCCTGTTCCTGATATAGAGAAGAGGTTTTTGATTATGGTAGGGTTGTCGATTGTTCCCCATGATGGAAGGTCAAAATAACGATATTTCTCGGGCGAAATATAATCTTTTTCCATCCTTTTTAATCGTTTCATACGAATAAGACCCCCCGGCTTTGGTATTCTTTGGCATAGCCGTACTCCACTGTTCTGACGCCAGCCTGTAATAACCTGCATGTATGGTGGGCATACCTTTTATTTTAAGGGGTATTCCTTTTTTCCATCTTATCAGTGCATTTGCCTTCAGCAAGTTGGCACTCATGCCGTACGAATAGGTTTTTACCGGCATTACATACTGCATGTTACCGTTGGTAATGGCTACCCTTTGCGTGTTGCTTACCGAAAATGCCGCCTTATGATTCTTGTAATAAACAAACGATTCGGCCTCGGTATAGGAGCGAGTCTCTGGCGTTGCCGTTATCACGTCGCTATACGACCCTGCATAATACGCATCGAAAATGGGTGTTACAGTGCCGGGAACAAACGTTATGTACAGGCCGGCAGGCCATGCAGGGAAAAAGATATTGCTTTCAGGGTCAACATCCAGGCCCGCTGTTGTAACTCCTCTGGCCTTTCCTGTGGTAAGGTTTATACTGGCACTGGTATACACTCCTGTACCTCTTAGCCCCACCTTTGTGATGGCAGTCCCGTCGTTGGCTTCCATGTAGAAGTGGGCTATTGCAAATACATTCTTCAGCAAAATGCCGCCTTCTACGGTAGCCTGTGTACCATTGACAGCTATTATACCCGTACCCGACAGCACGCAGTTGTTTTTAAGGTCGGTTATTTTTACCTGTCTGACTGGCTAAATCGATATTTATTTCACCTGCCTGTGCTTCGCTTTCGCTGATGCTTCGGTCGGCATTTCCTGTTGTGTTTGCCAATATAAAAGAAACGATAGCTGTTACCGTCTGTAATTTCGCTCACAGGGATGCTGCCTGAAAACTCTCCACGCGTACTGCCTGCTGCCGAAGGTTCTAACGTAAGCGTAGTAACCTGCTTCTTGCCGGCCCCATTAGTGGTTATAAGCAGCAGCTTGTCGCCGTTTTCCCACGTCCACGAACTGTTGGCTCCGTTAGCTTCTGTCAGCATGGCCTTGGTTGCAGGCATCGCCCCTTCTGTTGCAGCCGTTACCGAAAATGGTCAGCATTTTTCGGCTGGAACATCTTTCTCCTCGGAGATCTGTAATTTCGGAAGAGCAGGATAGTGTGAACGACGATATTGCCATGCACATAACCGGCAGGAAAAATTTTATTTTTAGTTTCATGAATAAGTCTGATTAATAAATAATAATGATATTTTGTTCATATTTTCTGTTACGATGCTGATGTGTTTCCCGATCCACGGACGCGATACCTGTTTGCGTAACTTTTCTTACTTCACAATTATGGCCGACCGTTATATCAGCCTTATATATTGGTCCTGACCCGTATACCGGGGGTTGTCGGTGTCGTTACTCATCCTCGTTATCCGTACTGCTGGTTACACTACTAACCAAAAATAGCCTGCGACTCTAAATAAAACATTCTGCAAACGGGTTTTTACATAGGTACATTTGTTCTCCTTGATTATCCTCTTCATTATTGTCAACTTATACTCTTTATCCGTTATTTATAAAACAGAGTAAAACAAAAATACATGTTATCTCTGAAAATCCAATTTGCCAGTTGCAAATTTCGTGCAAAATTACAAAAACAATATAAAAACTACGTTTACAATATTTAATAACAGCTTTAACAAGATTGATGTTGGGTAAATATTTCACAAATATCGCTGCATTGCGTTAAATTGTTTAACAAAAATGGCAGAAAGAATACTTCTGGCATCTCTTTCCTGACACTTGAGTATGTATGGGTAATAATGGCTATAAAGAAAACTTGTATGTGTATTTTCTCAGAATCCTGATGATGAAATTTATTTGTCACCTGCACCTTAAATTTATATTTTAACAAGCTTGTAGGGGTTTGTTGTGCCAGTTATTGCCGCTACCCTTATACCTCCGTGTACCGTTGAACAGCCTTTTTCCCTCTAGAGGTAGAAACTGTTGCGCCCCCGTACAATAAACAGGTTCGACTCTCTGCAGGCTTGTCCTTGCGTTTACATCTGCAACCCCATCGTTTTTCTTATTGGTAGGGGTGGCTTCAGCAATGAGTATAAAAATATATTCAGCATTGCGCCTGTTTTGTTTTGATGAACAGGAACAGCCTTTTTAAAGGTAAAAACTCTTTTTGCCGTAATATCCTTCCGTTACATCCAAATGCCGGTGTATGGCGGCCGTCGTAAGCATTGGCCGCGGCCGTCGTATGATGTGTATGACGGCCGTCGGAAACTGCTGACGACCGTCGGATAATGAGCATTACCGTGTTTTCAAAAACATAAAAAGCCGTGGAAAGGATAAGAATACAACATATTGGCAATAGCAAAAAGGCCGTTTTACGTCATAAAGATAAAGTTTAAATATTGCCCGGGGCTGTTTTATGATGTGTCATACGTATTATGGGTATTCCTTTTTCCTTACAGGTATGTTGGTAAGTAATTCGTACAGGGTTATGTGTTTATAATATTTTCTATCTCTCTGCCCGACGGCTAAGACATGTGTTCAGAGGGATTGTACAGTATGTATTTTTGTCAGTATTGATAACGGAGGAGGGTAATATCTCTCTTTGGGCCGATAATGATGGAGCAGACTGGTTTCAGAAGTCGTGACGTTTTGTAGTATTTTATTATGGATGTCAGTGGGCAGATATGTAAAAAGTTCTGTATTCCCTGTTTGTACTTTATTATTCATTCTGTCTTTGAAACGGTCAGAGATAAAGATTTTTATATTATAACCAGCTGCATGATGGGCGTAAGGCCGGCTGTTTTCTGCTGTCGGCGTCCCGGCTTTTTTAAACAAATCATGCCGCAATTCCGATGCACAAGGCACACCAGAATTGCGGCATGGTATAATTTTTATGTCGGATAGTATTTATCTTACCATCGTTTTCGCGGTTTCTTTACCGTTCTTTGAATTTACTTTACCACCACTTTCACAGCTTTTTTACCGTTCTTTGCTACGTAAATACCGGGCTTAAGCTGTTGCTTGTTGAAGCCAGCGAAGCTGCCGTCGAGCGTATAATATGCCGTGTTGGCGGCGGCATTGTCGGCCTTAAGCAGGCTTATGCCTGTGCCCACGGGCTGTATGTGTAACGGTTTTAAAGGCGTTGCTGCCCACAAATTTGGGGAAGCGGGTGCTTTCAAGCACACAGTAAACGGGCTTAGCAGGGGTTTTAAGGAACGTAAATTTGCCTGCTGCGGCTGTGTAATCGGTGCCTTCTGCCAGTTCGTTGCCGTCGGTATCATACCATTTGTATGTATCGGCCTGCTGGGCAGAAAGGTCTACTTCCGACCCGTTGAGCACTATATCCAGCGGCTGCTGGGTGCATAGGTAAGCACGTTTATGTCTGCAACAGAGCAACGTGGCGAAGCTGAACTTGTTGCCTGCAAGGTTAGCCGTGCCTATTTTGTCGTATAACAGTTCGGTGAGATTGTTGTTTGCGGCAAACAATTTTCCTTTGTTCTCTAAGCCCTTGGCCTGGCGAAGGTCTAACGTGGTGAGCTTGTTGTTGTTCACGCTAAGGTATAAGCCGCTGGCTGTCTTCTCTCCAACAGTGAGGTTTGTGAGGCCCATGTCGAGCAAATAGCAGCTGCGGAGCAACTTGTTGGCCGATAAATCGAGCGTCGGCATGAGGCATTTGCTCAGCGTAAGCTGTATGGAGCCGTATTGTTAGATAAGTCGAGTGTCGAAGCGTGGTGTTGCTGTTCAGGTCCAGCTGTGTAAGAGCCGTGTTGTTAGAGAGGTCGAGCGCCGTAAGTTCGTTGCGGCTCAGGTCCAGTTTCTTTTAGTTTCGTATTCTGTGAAAGGTCTATTGTTGTGAGCTTGTTGGCGGCAGGTCAAGCTCGGTAAGCTGTGTAGCTTCGTCAGATCGGCTGTTTCTATCTGGCTTTCCGTAGCCTTACTACTACTTCCAGATATGTAGTGGTGCCGCCACTGTAAATCTTTACGGTGCTTCCTGCCGCAGGCGTCCCTCAATATCACCGATCCGTCCCAGTCGTCGAAAGGTTCGGTCGTGCCTTTCCTCACAATGTTGCCGTCTCCGAAGTCTACCGGTAGTCGGTAGGGCGCTCAGTTGATGCCAGTGTCAGTGTTAGCTTTTCCTGCTTGCGGACCAGTTTTTAAACGTGGCCAGCAGTTACCGTTCTGTGCCAGAATCGTAGAGGGTGCTGCCAAAAAAGTGCAGCAAGTGTAAGTAAAATTTTTCTTCGTATCATGTTATTTTTGATGTTGTACAGATTGCTTGCAAATATATTAAATAAAAGTAAAAATGCAAGACAAAATGCCTTATAAAACGACAGAAACGCAGAAAATTTAATATTTTTGCAGAAATAATGTTATTATTCGTTTCACCAACCATTGTATAGTATGCGAAAATATTATCTTCTTTTTCTTGTTCTTTTCATGTCTTGCTCTTTCCCCTTCAGTGCAGGGTCATACTGTTTTGAACAATACGGTCGTGTTTGTGCGCTTTGCCGATGAGACCGAAACAGGCCCGAGCTGTCTTTCAAACCAATACGATTGAACATTACGACAGTCTTTTTCAATTCAACCGTACCGGGTTATAACAGCGTCATCAATTATTTCACGCAGGCATCCTACGGCAAACTTACCTGGGGAAGCCGTCTTTTCCCTGCCCCTGCCGGCAGCAAGGTAATGTCGTTTCGCTCTCGAATGGAGCGCGGATACTATGAAGAGCAGAGCTCTGTCAACCCTACAGGGCTACCCAAAAGGCAATGCAACGGCAATGGAGGCGCGCCGGAGCGGTCTGGTTAAAGAGGTAGTGAAGTATCTTGATCAGAATATTCCTGCCGGCTATCAGGTTGATGCCAACAACGATGGCATCGTTGACAACCCTCACAATAGTGCTTAGTGGCACTTCGGCCATAGGCAATACGCACCTGCTCTGGCCTCAGCGTCAGAACTACATTCTGGGCGATTCCATACAGGGTAAGCGCGTAGTGAGCTTCCTGATGGTATTTGATGAGAGCAACGGTTTTAAGTTAGGGGCGGCAAATCCCAACATACCTTTGAATACAGGAGTGCTGTGTCATGAGATGTCACACAACTTAGGGTACCTACGATCTTTACCATAACGCCAGGATGGACTTAATCCTGTGGGTGTGTGGGACCCTGATGTCGAACACAACCCGTCGCACAGCACATGACTGCCTATACCAAATGGCGTTACTGTCATTGGCTCGACTCGATACCTTCTATCTCTGCTCCCGGCACCTATACGCTTAATCCCATCGGCGGTAACACCGACGAGAACGTAGCTTATAAGATTCAACCCTGTCGGCCATCGCGAATATTTTTGTGGTTGAATACCGCAAAAAGGAAGGCTTTGATGCCAGTCTGCCTGAGTCGGGACCGATTGTATACCGGGTTAATCCCGACCTTACGGGCGGCAATCTGGCCTATAACGGCACCACTCGTCTGGACGAACAGTACATCTTCCGCCCCGGCGGGACAACTACTTGACGGTAATCTCAGTCAGGCTGCGTTCAGTGCCGACAACGGTCGCACCGCTCGGAAGCGCTGCAGCCCAGCGTCCTTTTACAGTGACGGCACAGAGGCCAACTTTGCCATCGCCAACATATCGTCGGCAGGGGCTGTAATGACCTTCGATTTGCTGGCATCGGCCCACCGTATCGTGCTTTCGCAAACGGCAGTAAACCTTTCAGGGCAGGCCGGCAGCGGCGCAACGGTAGGGTTTCTTCTGATGGCGACTGGGAAGTATCGGGTGTTCCGGCATGGCTTACGCTGTCGAAGAGCGAAGGTCGCGGCGGCGACACGCAGCTTGTATTGGCTGCACAATCCGACAATACTACGGGAGCACCCTGCACGGCCGTCATAACCTTCACCGATAAAGCCCATCCCTCGGTAACGGCTACGCTCAGCATTACGCAGAACGAAAAAACAAACGAAAGTGTTGTATTGTATGAAGATTGGGAGAATACGTCGAATCCTAATGGCTGGACCGTCCAGAACAGCGACACTCGCGGATGGGATTTAACCCGCACGCTGCAAACCAACCGCGGCCTTTATCGCTCATATGAGGGGCACCCATGCGGCCACACTTTATCGAAGCTCGGACGATGCGCACGAGGAACAAACACTTGTTTCGCCCGTCTTTGCAAAGGGAAAGACGCTCGAGTTCTGGTCAAGGACAACGGCTGCCAACAAAAATCCGGCGAACAATCCACAGTTCTACAATGTAGATGTGAGCAGCGACGGAGGTGCAACATGGACTACTTTGTTCAACTGTCTGACCGATTATCCGCTCGATGCCGCCGGCAACACACAGAGTGGCAAGTATACAAAGCTTACCATTGACTCTCGAGCCACATGTCTGACAACATGCGTGTTCGCTTTCACTGCTATGATACGGGCGGAAAAGGACTGGCTTATTTCTGGAATATCGACAATTTGAAGATTCTCGGACCGCCTACTGGCATCACCCGTCTGACGGTAACCGATGCTTCCCACAATGCCATCTATACTCGACGGCCGCTATGCGAGGGCGCAATATACAGCAGTTGCCGGCCGGAGTGTACGTACAGGGTGGCCGTAAGCTGGTAAAAATAACGTTGGGCAGCTGTATGTAACCTGCATAACGTGCTGTTCGGCACGCGTTAACCCTGCAACAGCATACAGCCCGGCCGTTATATGATGATAAAAAAGCGTAGCCTGCAAACCTTGTGTTTGCAGGCTACGCTCGTTTTTGCCCGGTTTACAGCGTCATGCGGCTGTTGTTACAGCTGTATTTGAATGGCGTTGCACCTTATTCGGCCACTGGACGCACGGCCGAACCCGTACAACGCCGGTATCTAAAAAGCGGTTTGAACGATACATGATTGAATATCATCAAACCCGATGAGCCGACAGTGGTAGGCGATGCCACCGTATATTGTCCGTAATCAGCCAGTCCGGTCACGTCGCCTGTTATCTGGTCGCGGCGTCCTGCTGCCGGCAGGTATATGGTTTTATTGTGGTTGCCGTTGGTCCATAAAACATAACCCATGTCGCGTTGGAACACAGAGCTGTTGTAAGTCTGGCTGGTACTGATCTGGTTCAGGCTTTTCAACGTTGCCGCCTGTTGTAGTAAAAGCCTGTAAAGGCATTGGTGGCAGGCACCTTAAAACCAGCAGGCGAGGGGTCGTAAACCGTCTTGATGGTAGGTCCGTCGTTATTGCTTCTGTTTGACGAAACATCAGTATTATCGGCATCCCACAGGTTAAAGTAGGTGTAATTATACATCCACGACTGCACCGGAACATAGAAAGTGCCCGGGTTCTGCATGCCATTCTTCAGCGTCATGTGGTTTCCTGTATCCTTGATAACGGCGCCTTCGGGCAGCGTTTCGGTCGCAGGGAAGGCGTCTTTACGTCCCCATTGGTAAAGCGTTCCATACCCATGCTTGGTTTGTCCGGCCCGTTGAACAATGTCTATTACGGTGTATTGTGGTGTACCGTTTTGCGATATGGTTTGCTCAATGCGCACCTTTACCTTGCGGTCGGTATCGTAGGCCGACCCGTTCCATGTTGTATATTTCCAGCCTAAATTCTCAGTTGTGAAGTTGTATTTGACGTTCTGGTAATTGGTTACCTCTATTTTGTCGAGCACTTGCTGCGGTGCAAACCACAGGTGCCACGTCCATACTGTCGTTCCTCCCCGGGTAACGGCTACTACTGCATTGCCGTTTTTTATGTCGTTGGCCTTTACTTCAAACTGCAAATACGCTTTTCCGCCGTCATGAACAATGGGCGAAGGTCCGAGGTGTACAAGCCCGTTCTCGTCCGACCACACAATATGCGCGCCGTCAATACCTGCATTAGCCCCGCCGTTCGACTGCTCAATCCACGGGTCGGTAATTGGTTTGCCGTCGTGATCGAGAAACGTTTGCAGAATGTTGGGCGAAGTTTTCGAGCTTTTATACGATTTTTCGTTTGTCGCTCCGTTCTCTATGGCGTTGCCGTATACGAGTGGAATGCGGTAGAATCCCGGTGCTGTTATAAGATAGCTGTTGGCTGTGGTGCGTGGCCTGGTATCGCCCTGGGTAGACAAATCAAAGGGTGTGGCGGCGCTTCCACGTTGTTGTGCCTGCCTCAGTGTGTTGTTGCGCTGAGCCAGCAAGTCGACAATGTCGGTACGTAATGTGGCTGTTCCGGTTTGGGCTACATCGCCTCCGTCGCCTGTTTCGCGGCTGAGCGAGATAAGCCATGCGGGTTTTTGTGCTGTCCATGTGGCGCCGTCGTCGGTGCTGTATGCCACAACCTTCCATGGAACCGTCTGCCGATAGCCGTTTGGTGCGGTGCGATAGCTCGTGATGGTAAACGCGTTGGTTGTGCTTTGATTGTATTCAGCGGGTGCCGCTGAGATGCCAAGCAGGGTGTATTGCCATGTCGAGTTTCGCTGTGTAAGCTTGTATGTGCGCGTTGTTCCGGCCTCCCACTGCCCCTTTTGAGCGTTGTGGTGATAAAGGGTTCCGTCGGTACAATGTATGAGGGCCATGACGCCTTTGCCCGTAAGCTGTTGCGGTATCATGTAGAAAGTATAGTTGTCAGTATCGGTGCCTGCGATGATAGTGTTCGGACTTTCGCCTGTCGATACGCTCACGTTCTGCAATACACAGTTTGTGCGGGCGGTTGAAATGGTATAGTCCCATGCTGCACCGTTGCCGCCATACTGGTCAGACAGTACATACCGGCCTTTGAAAGAACGTTGCGCAGCTCAATACGGTCAATGGTTTTATCCCACGACAGGTTCTGGCCTACGGCAAAACGTACGGCCGTCAGCGCGTGTCTGAACCTGAGATTGGTTTCAGGAGGTACGCCCGGTGTGGCGTAATGTACATCGCCCGTGCATGCAGTCATCAGGTCAACTTGCTTTTTTACATCAGGCATTACCTCGAAATCAACGCAGGTACGGCCGTTTGCGTTCGCCGCCGACAGTTGTATTCCGCTGTAACTGCCGGCTTCAGGATATACGGCATAGAAGCGGGCGTGGGGCAATATAAGGCTCCATGGAATGTCATGATACAGTTCACCCGCAGGCTTTGTGCGCTCGCCGCTGAACCATTGCGGTGCGGTGGCTATGCCTGCTGCCGATGCAGCTCGTATTCCCGAGGCGGTAAAGTCGGCATCTATCGATGTCTTTACCGTAGCACGCGTTCCTGACAACTGTTCAACGGGGTTTATACCCTCTATGGTTTCGTCAATAAGGCAAACGTCTAAACCGTGGTTGTCGTGTGCTTCGAGGCGCTGGGGTATCATGCCCGACGTTGTCATGCCCGGCACAATTGAGCCGCGTGTTATACCGCGCACGTTGTGGCGCAGGGCGGTTGCCTGCGCATCTTCTACATGAAAACGCACTCTGGCAGCGGCCTTACTGCCGTCAGGGGCAGCCTCTTCTTCGGCGCACGCCGTTACAACAAAAGCGCTGCCGTTGCCATGAAAAGTCGCTGAAAGCAAATGTGCTCTCATTGTTTCCAGTTGTTTGCTATGCAATGTCAGGGTGGCGTCAGCCCTCCAGTTCATCGTCGAGCCTCCGTCTACCGGTCTTAACGGCTCAACAGTAATGCTGCCTCCGCCTCCGCCTCCGCGCTGCACATTGGGGCTTTCCGCCAGCAAGCCGCCTCTGCGGCCATGCTAACATGTGGTAATAACGGGCTTGTGATAGCGGCGTTTTGTGGTTTCTGTGTTCTTGTTCATTCCTGAAAATAAAATCTTTTACGCTCTTTCAGACGGTACTTTTGGCTGGCAAGGCCCGCCAAATCATGTGGCACGCATACACCGCACAGCTTGTTACATGCTGTTCAGAACTTTATATGCTGCTACGTATAGAGGCTAGTATCAGCAGTTTTGACTGTAATAGCCGGGTTGTAAATTAAACTCTGTTTTTAATCTTGAATAAACGGTATGTCTCAATCCGTATTCTTGTAAAAACCGCTCTATATCGCATGCAAAGTTATGTATACTTTCATGAATATTCGTACTTTTACAAATTTTTATACCGGCATGAAGCTGTGTAACGGTTGCCCGGTGCTGTTTTTCGGTCTGCGGTGTTTGTAGCGGTTCATACCCTGTGGGTCAAGCGGGTGCGTACGGGCGGTATGGCGTGCGGGTGTTTGCCTTGTCGCTGCCTGATGGCATCATAAGGTGTTGGCCAATCTACTCATTTTTAGGTATTGTTTACTTTTTATATGTTTTTACCTTTGCATCATTATTTAAACGATACGTCTGAAAGGTCTTGTAAACTTGATGAAAACATTTTGTTTGCGAGCAGTCACAACTTCTTGAAAAGACCTCTTCCGTACAAACAATAAACACTTTATGTATATTCAAAGTACAGAAAAATATATCATTATTAAAAATAATATTATTATTACTGAATCAAAGAGAGAAATTTTATCTAACAATTCTATCGTTTTCTTTACGCTTTCTGTTTCAGCGCAACAAGCTGTTGTGTATGGCACGGTAACCGATTTCCAAACAGGTGAGCCCCTTGTAGGAGTTTTGATAAAAGCCGACAAAACAAACGCCCGTACCGTCACCAATAATGAAGGATTTTATCGTCTTGTTCTGTCGGGTGAGGCAGCGTGTCCAGTTAAATTTCCAGTGTATAGGATATAAGGAACACACACAAAGTGTTACGTTACAGGACAGCCTGCGTTGTGATGTGCAACTTACTTCAGCCGAGCAAGTTCTGAAGGAAGTTACAGTAACGGCTCATAGTGAGATGCGTAAGCTTAAAGAAGCAGCTATGCCAGTCTCTGTCATAGGGCAGCAACAGCTACAGGGAACAGCTTCAAACATGAATGATGTACTCGCACGTACGGTTGGAGTTACGGTTCGAAATACGGGCGGATTGGGCAGTGCCTCACGCATATCAGTGCGTGGTTTGGAGGGGAAAAGAATGGGAATGTTTGTAGATGAAACCCCATTGTCGCAGCTCAATAACTTTATTGCTCTGAACGATATTCCAACAAACATGATTGAACGCATCGAAGTGTATAAAGGTATTGTTCCATATGTTTGGCGGTTCTGCATTGGGTGGTGCCGTGAATGTTGTTACAAAGCAGTATCCTCCCGTTTATTTAGACTTTTGCTTATGAGGGTGGTTCGTTTAATACGCATCAGTTTTCAACGGTGTTTAAGCGTACAAACCGTAAGAGCGGCTTGCAGTTTGGAATAGGTGGCACGTTTTCGTTTTCGAAAAATAATTACGAAATGACCTTGGCAAACCTTGATAACCGAACTGTGAAAAGAGACCATGACCTGTCTCAATAAGGGTCATTGGCGGTGACGTCAGGAAAAGCTACTAAATAGTGGTTTGATGAAATAAAGTGGGAGCTTGTTTTCATGAAGACGTACCAGGAGATAGCAAGAATTGACCCTCGATATTCGTGAAGCGTACAAACCGTTCTGTAACCATGTTACTGGAATTGATCGCTGAAGCGTAACAATTTCTTTTTAGACGGACTTGATTTTAACTTTGATATTAACTACGTGTTTGGCAAATATGGCATGCACGATAAGGCGATGAATCGTTATGATTGGGACGGAAATAAACTTCCGCCTGTTTCTGCTTATGGTGGCGAACAGAACAATTTTTCCTTCTGATGGCAATAATAGGTTAAACGAATTAATATCAAAACTCAATCTGCAATATACGATTGACATGCACCATAGTGTAAACTTCAATGCTTATTTTGATCATAATTCGCTCCACCCTAAAGATACATTGATGGACAAAGCATTAGGTTTTCGTTCTAATTTCCCCAGTAAGATGAACACGCTAACGCTGGGTCTTTCGTACGATTTAACCCTATTCAACGGACGGTTTCAAAATGCTTTTACGTTGAAAAACTTTATTTTCTCGTCCGATTCGCGTAGTATCAACGTCTTTTCTGTAACTGAACCTGAGCGCGTAAAAGTGTTCAAGTCGTATTTTGGCTTCAGTAACGCCGCACGTTATAAGTTTACACCCGACCTGATGCTTAAAGCATCGTTCAATGCAGAGGTACGAATTCCTTCAAGCGAAGAGCTGATAGGTAATGGCTATTCTATATTAGCTTCTCCTGCGTTAAAGCCTGAACGTACAAAAGGTGTGAACGTAGGCATGCTCTATAGACATTTAAAAGCTGATAACGGACTGATTGAGGTGGAGTTGAATACCTTTTATAACCTGTTGGAAGATATGATGTTTCACCCCGATATGATACCAACAATGGCACGTTACCGCAATTTTGGTAGTGCGCACGCAAGGAATAGAGCTGAAGCTAAAGGCGATGCATGTCCTGTTCTGTATTTGTATGCCAACGGAACCTTTCAAGACCTTAGAGACGTACGAAAGTTAACACCCGGAACAGTGGTTGAAAATCCCACTTATAAAATGCGAATCTCAATGTTCCTTTATCTGCTTGGCAATTTTGGTGCAGAATTTCATAAGGAGAATATCTTTGGTGGGAGCGGGCAAAACACACGTTTACTTTTCGACGCTTCGTACATACACCAGTATTTTTACGACTTTGAGGTGAGCCGATATCAAGAACGCAAAATTCCGACATCGTTTACAATGGATGCCGCTGTGGAACATAGCTTCGGCAATGATAAGTGGACGCTTACCCTAAAGGTGAAGAATTTAACCAACCGCCGTGTCGTTTCCGAATTGAACCGACCGTTACCAGGGCGTTACATAGGCTTTTAAAGTGCGCTATCTTCTCAGATAAATATCAACAAAATGTAGGATTAAAATAAAGAACAATGAAAAATTTTAAATCAGTTTTATCTATTATAGCCTTTAACGGCTTTAATGGTATCATGTGACCCAAACACTGACAACCCCACACCAAACCCTAATCCCAACCCCAGCGGAAAGGAATTTAAAGGTGTTATTTTTGCAACAGGCATTACCAACCCCGAAGGTAATAGTGGTAGCGTTTATATGCAGGCTCTGAGCGATTTGCTCCCCGGCAACTACGATATTAGTAATGGTATTCCTGTAGGATTTGGCTCTACGCCTATTGTTACTGAATCAGGCAACGTATATGCTTTCCCTGATTATATGGGTAATACAAAGGCTGAGATTACTCGTTATAAAATTAACGCTGACGGCACATGGGCTAAGCAAGGCGTGTTACCTATCCCAGCCAGTGCTGCGGCCTGCAATGTGGTAGAACTCAATGCCGAAAAAGCGTATATTAGCTTGCAAAAATTAGGCATTGTAATGGTATTCAACCCTACTACAATGAAGAAGATTACTGATATTGATCTTAATAGTTTGCATCAGCAAAACACAAATGTGTCGCCAGCTGCAATGATTATTCGTGACGGCAAACTGTTTGTAGGTCTTAACCAAATGAACGCACAGTATATGCCTACACGTAACAATATTGAACTGGCTATGATTGATACGAAGACCGATAAGGTTGAAAAGCATATTGTTAATACCTCATTAGGACTGTGCTTTGCAACACGTCCTATCGATCCAGGTTCTATATTCATGGACGAAAATAAGGATATTTATATCAACTGTATTGGTTCGTTCGGCTTTATTCCAGGCTTGAACGGTGGTATCGTTCGAATTAAAAATGGTTCAACTGATATTGATACCAATTATTGTATTCGTCTTGACCAAACCACAGTTGCAGGGCTGTCAACAACACATGCTGATTTTTGAGCACCATATTCTATGCTGGTAAGGGAGTAGCTTATGCGTATGCCACCTCGTTTGGCCTCGATCCCAACGGAATGAGCAACCCTTATGTCAGTCTTACAAATGTGCCAGTTGCAATTGATTTGAAACAGAAGACCGTGTCGGTTATACAGGGAATGGAAATTTCTAATCCACAAGGAGTTGCTATTGGCAGACATAAGAACCTCATTGTATTTGGAAGTGCAAACAAAAAGGCGGTTGGTTTCTACACCTATAACCCCTGAAACCAAAGAGGTTGCAGGCCTGTTATGCAGGTGAAAGGTAACCCAAGCTTCTTCCATAGCTTTGCTAAATAATAAAAAAAATAATCGTAACCATGTTCTTTCATGTATGAAAGGCATGGTTACGACACTATTTATAATTGTTTTTTTGTTGTTTTTGTTTTTATATTGGGAAACTAATAAGGCTCTGCAAATATAAACATTTCTATTTACAAGCGCGCTTGCTTGTTACACACATCAGGTATTAAACGCCTGTTATTTATACTTTTATTAATGGTATAAATAGGTTATAGGGGTATGTGTTTATTTGAGTTCCCCACATCGTAGGAAGCTAAAATTTAGGGGTGTTGCGGTTGTTTTATCCTTCAAGAACATCATCGTCAGAACCCACGTCAGGCACCAACGGTACAATTTCTATACTACCTCCGCTGTCGCCTCCGGGCGAACGTTGGGGCTTGCAGCCAAAAACAGCATGTTCTTCAGCGATATGATATATCGTTGTATGGGGCTTGAGATACCAGCTTTTCACCGTCACCATTTCTTTTTTCGTCATGAATAAAAAATATTTTTCGTCGTGTTATCCCAGAATAATAGCTGATAAAAAGGGCGGAATCACCCGATAGGTGCCCGTCTTCTAACTGATGTTATCCTGTCTTTAGCTTTATATCTCGGCATATGCGCACGCTCTGCGCTGGCCGTTAGGTGATAACCTTTCGCTAATTAAACTCTGTTTTTAATCTTGAATAAACGGTATGTCTCAATCCGTATTCTTGTAAAAACCGCTCTATATCGCATGCAAAGTTATGTATACTTTCATGAATATTCGTACTTTTTACAAATTTTATACCGGCATGAAGCTGTGTAACGGCTGCCCGGGTGCTGTTTTTCGGTCTGCCTGGTGTTTGTAGCGGTTCATACCCCTGTGGGGCAGCGGGTTGCGTACGGGCGGTATGGCGTGCGGGTGTTTGCCTTGTCGCTGCCCGATGGCATCATAAGGTTGCGGCCACGGCGGCGTAAGGTTGGTGGCTTTATGGTGTGTGCGGGCTTCATATAAAAAGCCGGTTGTGCGGCGACCGTCAGCAGCGTGTACGACGGCCGTCATACGCGTGGTTCGGCGGTCGCCGACAGCGTTGCTGACGGCCGCCATACAATAACCTGCACGGCGTAAAGGCAAGGGCTGTATGGGGTAACGGAGGCACAAAATGGGGGTAATGGGGGCAGCAGTAGCATGCAACGGCATGGGCGGAGCCATATGAAGCGCGTGAAAATGTAGCCTTTTTGTAGGTTAAATAAAAATGTGGTTTTGTCAGGCCTGAACGCGCAACAACTTTTACAGTGCTTGTCGGCAGTTGCGGAACATCGTATGGCCGCCGCTCGGCATACAACCCCAACCTATATCCTGACCTATATGCAATTCGATGAGTTTTATATCAGCTGGTACAGTCGTGCGAAACGCTTTGCACGCCATTACGTGCTGACCGATGCCGATGCCGAAAACATGGTTCAGGACGTGTTTCTTCAACTTTACGAGCATTGGTCGGCGCTTGACGGTACCATGAATATTACCGCCTATCTGTTTACGTCGTTGCGTAACCGCTGCCTCAGCACGCTTCGCCGGCAGCTCAAAGAGCAGCGCGAACACGAACAATACTGTACCGAAGAGGTTTTGATGATGCAGGTAAGGTATGGCTCGCTTGAAAGCATGGATACTGCCTTTCGCGATGAAACCGATATTACGGAGCGCATCAGGCAGGCCGTTGACGCCCTTCCCGAGCAGTGCCGGCGCGTGTTTGTCATGCACAAATCAGAGGGAAGTGCAACAAGGACGTGGCTCGTGAACTGGGCATTACGGTGAATACGGTCGAAACCCAGATGAAAATTGCCTACCGTAAACTACGCTGCTGAGCTGCGATTGCCTGCCGTTGCTGTTGCTTCTGGTTTGACGTTACGGAGAAGTAGCCGGCAGGGCATTTTTTATTTTTATCGAAAAAGCTTTTCATTTTGTTTCACCGAAATCATATTTCGGGTGTTTATATGATTGTATAAGGCATAAAATGGACGAACGCATCATTCAGTTTTCCTGGGCCGGCTGAATAAAGCCGATGCCTCGACACTTCTCGACGAGGCCCTGCACGATGCACAGCTCATGCAACAGCTTCAGCAGGCCGATGCCCTTGAGGCACTCGCCGGCTTCATCCTGCCCCTGCGCAACAGCGAAGAAGGGCGGCAGGGCTATGCCTTGTTTATGCAACGGCAGCTGGTACAGGCGCGGCAAGCGTATGCCCTGTGCCTCTTGCGGTATGCCGCTGTGCTGATAACGGGTGTGGTTGCCACGTGGATGGTGTTTGCTCCGCGCCATAACGATACCGCTGCGGCTATGCAAATGCTCAGCGTTCCGGCCGGTCAGCGTGCCCGTTTGGTGCTGGAAGACGGCAGTTCGGTGTGGGTAAATTCGGGTTCTACCCTCAGATATGCAGTAGGAAAAGGCAGCGAACGCCGCGTGGAACTGAAGGGCGAGGCCACGTTTAACGTAGCCCACGATGCGTCACGACCCTTTATTGTAACGGCCGGCAGCACGCGTGTGCGGGTACTTGGCACCCGTTTTAACGTGTCGGCCTATCCTCATCGCGAGCTGTCGGTGGCGCTCATGCGCGGGCGTGTAAGCGTAAGCAGCATGCAGAACAGTTCTGACAGTATTATATTAAAGCCTGGACAGCGAGCCGTTCTGTATGACGGACGTTATGTCATTAAAGCCCTTAGCACGATAATCCTGCGCTGTGGACAACGGGCCTTATGGCCTTCAGCAATGCTCCTCTGCCCGATATTATAAACCGGCTGGAAACGTTTTTACGTAAGTATATCAGCATAGGCAGCAGCCGTTTGCTGAAGTATACCTATACGGGTAAAGTTCAGACAGGCCGACGGATTGGACAATATTCTGCACCTCATACAAAAGGCCCGGCCGTTCAATATGAAGAAAAGCCCCTGACGGAGCACGAACAGAAATTTACTAATTCAATGATTATCCAACCCCAAACCACAGCCCCAGGAAACGAAAGCCCCTAAACCTTTCGCGCCGTTATCTTGCACAACGTTACGACAACGATGTAACTAACCCATCATAAACCCATTAACAAAACCTTTCCCAATGAAGCATCCAGCAACCGTTACGGCCTCAATGCAGCCGTATGGCAGGCTTTACGGCTCGTCCCTAAGGCCCGTTGCCTGTTGTGTTTTATTATTGTTTGCTGTTTCGCAACAACGCTGGCGCGCGCGCACGTGAAAACCTCCGTCACGAACACTTTCTGTCTCGAGTTTCGTTCTCGGCCATAGAGAAACAAACGTGCGACCTTATTGCATAGCGGTAAACGTCTAATATTGACAAGCACCAGCGCATGTCGTTTGTGAGTAAAGAGGCTCAGATGAGCGACGATATTGAGCGAGTTTTGCAGCAAGACAGGGCCTTGCATTTGAGCTTACTCCTGCAAAAATATATTGTACTTTCAGACGGTGATGGAGGGCGTCCGGACAGTCAAACGGCAACGTCGTCTATAGATGAAAGCCACGGCAGGTAGCAGCCGATGGCGAGCCGGTAATAGGCGCTACGAGACAGAAGGGCACAAACAACGCTACGGTTACCGACGTTAATGGCAATTTCAGCCTCGATGCGCTAGCGCGAGCGATGCTTGTGTTTATACGATGCACCGTTGAGCAGGAAAGCGCTACAACCTCATGTTACGCTCAAGAGAGCACAAAGAGCATCAATGAGGTGGTTGAGGTATGGTTCGCACTGCGCCGACAAGTAACGGGTGCACATCGTCGGCAAGGCGGCAGATATAGAAGGCCCCAACGCTGTTAGTGCTGATAACCGCGCGCGGCAAGGTGGCTGGCTACCATTACACGCCGCTTCAGCGCAACCCGGAGCAGCAATGAGCGCAAACATTCGCGGCATTGTCGCCAAAACGGAAGCAATGAGCTGTTATCGCGGTTGATGGCATCGTAATCAGTCGGCCGCCAACAACGCTTCAAACGTGGACCGTCGCGGGAATGACGTCGTTTGCCTTTGCGCGACGGAGCCATCAGCGTCCTTGCCATACGCTCAATCCGATGATATAGCTTCTATTGACGTGCTGGCGATGCCAGTGCAACGGCTATTACGTTCGCAGGCGGCCAACGGTGCATACTGATCACCACGAAGAAAGGTCAGGCAGCGCCCACGCTGTGTTATAGTGGCTCGCTGTCGGTACAAAAACATTGGAAAATATTATGAAAATGTTTACTCACGACTTTCATGGAGCAGTAACCGTGCTAAAGAGCTGGCTGTGGCATGATAATCGCTGTACGCCCCTACGGCACAACGTCTGTACTCGGCATCAGGCTGGCCTGTTATCCATACACCATCGCAGATAAAACGACCAGACCAGCAGCGACAATCATATCAAGCGATATAACCCGGTACGGGCGTTATTCGCGACCACAACGTGTCGCGTCGGCAGTCGGGAGCGACCCACACTCACCGCTGAACTTCTTTTGACCAGAAAGCCATTCTTAAGACGTTGGTGTGCCACACTAATTTGACCCACCCCGCAAGTATTTTTAGACCCAGTAAGGTTGGGCATGAGACCACCACTGTAAAATAAGAACGACCTTTGAAACGCTAGTTTTTAGGGTTTTGTGTTTGTGTTACTGCCCTGCCGCATTAAAACATAAAACTATTATTTATATGACAAAATTAAAGAATTTATTGCGCTGTTACGCATCTGGTATGGAATACAGTATTTCTAGTACTTTCCATATCTCGTAACACCTCCGCAAGTATGTCCGTAAATTCCAAGAAAGTGGCTTGTCCATGGAGCAAATTTGCCGCTTTCAGATGATAAGCTGGCGACTGTTTTCAGATGGGCATTCGTAACCGTCCGCCTTCTGCTCGCGTGTTGGAGTTAGAGGCACTTGTTCCCGATTATGTGAAACGGCTTAGCAAGAAGGGTGTTTCTATCTTTATCTCTTCACACGGAGCATTTCAAACTCATCCTAATGGTTACCAGTATTCTATTTTCAAACACGCAACTATGCCTACAGATGTCAACAACACGAGCCGTAGGATATGTAGAGCACCTGCTGGCGATCAGATGGATATTGACGGCGCAGGTGATGTTGCAGATAGTCGAAGAACAGACGGTGAGGTGCGGAAGGCAGATATTTTGTATACCCTTCCATGCAGTCATTATTAACCTATTGCGAGGCAGTGTGGTCAGCAGAAGGCGAAACCATCGCCGCGTTTGGCGAGAATGCTCTTCATTTCTTTTGGTGGTGTAACGCGTCGTTGTGCTCGACAACTTAAAATCAGCCGTTATCCGCAGGATCGTAATGAGCCTGTTATCAATGACGACTCTGCTGCTATGGCTGAATTTTTATGACATGGCTGTTTATCCAGCTAGGGTGCGCCATCCCAAGGACAAGGCACTGGTTGAGAATGCTGTGTTTAATGTATCAATGGTATATGTAGATATTGGCGTAATTTCCATAATCTAGAATCACTTAATGTTGCCATACGCACATCTTTAGAAGCATTTAACAGTCGAGATTGAGTGGCGGCGAATCCCGTCAAGAACTATTTAGGAAATGGAAAAAGATTTTCTTCGTCCTCTTCCTACCGCTCGCTATCAGATGAAGTCTAGAAAGTCTGCTACTGTCATGGATAGCTTCGTTATGCTAAGAAAGCATAGTTATAGTGTTCCAACAGAGTATATCGGCAAACGTATGGAGCTATTTACGAGGTCGACAATGTTCAAATTTACTATACAAAAGAGTTACCATCCATCATGATGATATCTCTATACCTACTACAGAAAGATGCACATAATCTTCCTCGGTCACTGTGGTAGCTTTGAAAGGATTTGGAGGAAATATATATCACCCAGCAGGGCAATAGACAACATCCTTCTGCTTTATCTCATGAAGTCGCTACGCAGATGAAATATCCACCAAAAGCCTTCCGCTCTTGCCGTGGTATCATGTCGCTGGAGAAGAAGTATGGCATGGCTCGTCTAGTAGCAGCTTGTAACTGTGCCTCGGAAGGACGACGCTATGGCTATAATGAGATAAAGGATATAATATAGAAGGGTGATGATGTTCTATATATCTATGGATGAAGATAATATGGAGCCATCTCCTGAATATAAACCAAAACTCATAAGAACACAATAGCAAGGATTATTTCTCAAAAGCAATTATCCAATAATAGCAAACAATTAAAGTAAACAACTATGGAATCCAATAATAAGACAGCAATTTATTGTGCAAGAAATGGATAAGAATCGTTATCTCGATTTAATGTATAGAATGAGGCTTTACGGGTATGGCAACTGCCTTGAAGAAAGTCTAATAACCATACTGCAGACATGATGACACCAGATGCTTTTATCTTGGAAGGCCTGTCTCTTTGAGAATGGGACCATCGTCGCAGCAGCCATTGAAAGACTCATAAAATCAGCAGGGCTTTAGACATAAAACCTATCCTGAGCAAAATAGATCTAATATCAATCGCAACCTTAGCTAAAAACAAATGGAGAGAATATCTTCACTTGATTTTACTCGCTAGCGACGCAACATGCGCATATTATTACTACCGAAGGTTCATCAATAGGAACTGGTAGGTAAAGTTTTTATCGCCACAAGCTATATATATAGGCTATCATGTTTGTGGTAAAATGGTATTAGGAACGATGTATGCTAACATGTCAAAGCTGCTGGGGACACTTGTCACAAGAACAAAGGAAACTAGGAAACAGAGCTAAAGAAGATAGAGCGATGTCGTTTGCCAGCATCCGATGACGCCTTCCTCGTCCCTGTACCCAGATGCAGAGCGGTCCTAGTACATTGATATCTAGAAGATAGGCATGAAAGGAAGTCGATTATCATATCTCCTCAACTTCCTGCAGACAACTGGTATGATGCAATAGGCGACCCTACCGTGGCAGATGCTGTATCAGATAGAATTGTGCATACTCATATCAAATAGAACTAACTGGAGAGAGTCTTTAGAAAGATAAAAGCAAAGAATATTACCAAGCATAGCGAATAAAATGACCCACCCGACCAGGCACTGAGGGTCAATACATAAATCGTTTTACTGGGTCTAAAATACTTTGACAGGGTGGGTCAAATTAGTGTGGCTTTTCCAGACGTCGGCCTGCAGCGTATCGGTGGGCGTATCAACGTTACGTTTTCGACTTTAACCGCCACGTCAGTCTGTCGGTAAAACAACATGCACATCATTGTTACTGCCAACAATCCATCGGCAGGACATTACAGGAAAACTACAACGAGGCCAACCAAACCAATGCAGCGATGTACTTTTTCACCGCGTCTTCCACTGTACGATACGGACGGAGATCTTAGTGCTTCTGGAAAATGAGCTGATGCCAACCGCAGAAATTCGCGCTTTAAAGACCGCACAACAACCAAGCGCCTTATGGTGGCACCTAATTTAGAGGTGAAATTTACGCCGTGGCTGAAGGGAAATGTGAAACTTAGCATTGACAAGACCGACGAAAACCGCGATATTTTCTCGCCCATGGCAGCACGGTTGCCCCAGCAGATACAGAAAAACTTCGGCGGATACTCGAAGCCTACAACAACAGTACGGCATGGAGGAATATCTTACCTTCGATAAGAAGCTGCTGGAGGTCATTATCTGAACGCTGTTTTGGGAACGGGATATTATAAAGGCATGGGAAACAATTACCAATTCTGCGTGTTTAACCTGCCCACCGATGTGTTGGAGAACAATCATCTCGGGCTTTCGTCAGACGTAGATGATACTACTTACGGTTCGTATAAATGGGAACGCAACAAGCTTTCTTTCTTCGGACGTATCAGTTATACGTGGCTCGATCGCTATATTCTGGGGGCAACGTTGCGTCGTGATGGTTCTTCGGCATTTGCAGAAAATCATAAATGGGGCTGGTTCCCAGGCGTTTCGGCAGCATGGATAGTAAGTAGTGAGAGCTTCATGAAATCGTGTTCGGAATGGCTCGACTACCTTAAGCTGCGTGCAGTATAGGTACTTCGGGTAACGAAAGCATACTGACGGGTAACACCTACATGCTAACCACCTATGGAACACCGGGTGCAGGCGGATGGTTTTTCTTTAATAATACCCAGCATAACGGTATGATTCAGAAACAAAAAGGCAACAAAGACCTGAAATGGGAGACGGATGTTACGTTCAATATTGGCGCCGACTTCCAGCTTTACGGCGGAAGAGATATCGGGAAGCTTAGATTATGACGTGCTCGGCGAAAGATTTGCTCGACTTTGCCGCGCTCCCCAACACGATGTAGTAAGCAAAATAGCCAAGAATGTGGGTGAAACCCGCAGCACTGGTGTTGAGTTGGCGCTGAAAGCATTGCTTCTTCAGCAGAAGGAATGGAAATGGAACGCCTATGTTAACCTCAGTCATAACAAGTCGTACTGGGTAAAACGCAATCCTGAAGTGGCTATTAATCCGTGGGTTGGCTATGGCGACGAACTGAGAGCGTTTTATGGCTGGAAGACGAATGGGATATTTAAGTCGAAGGACGAAATACAAAACTACACCTCAAATGGTCAGGTTCTGCAACCCCGTGCGTTTGTAGGCAATCTGAAAATACGTCGATATTAACGGCGATGGAGTGATGAACGATAGGACATTGTGAAGTTAGCAACTGGGACCCAACCGTAAACTATGGTGTTGGAACTGCTGTAAACTACAAGAACTGGACGTTAAGCATTGACGCTTACGGTGTTTTGGGACAAAAATCAACCAACGGTTGGGGATACAATAACTTCTTAGGGGTGAGCCGTGTAAACGAAAGCACGCATGCCTTAGAGCGCTGGTCGACCTATAATCCAGAAGGCTGGCGTCCAGGATTGGCTGACGACATTACCGGAAATAACAATAAAAGTGGCACCAACGACTTTACATTGAAGAACATGTGCTCCTCAGGGTGAAGAATATCAAGCCGAGTTATACCCTCCCCAAGCAGTTAACATCGGCATGGAATATCAGCAACGCATCGGTTTTCTTTTGATTTACAAAACTCGTTGTTGCTTACCAACTATGATGGTCTCGACCCCGAAATGGAGCATAATGCGGCTCCTTTCCCTATCCCCAGAACGCTGGTGTTTGGTGTTAACGTTTCTTTCTGACAACCTTTAAATCATAAGACAATATGAAAACGAAAATATTTGCAATGCTGTTTGCGGGTGCAATGGCTGCTGGTATGGCATCGTGCGATCTCGATCCTAAGGTATATTCCAGCATGACAGACGATAATTTCCCGAAAACAGTGACGGATGCAGACGCCCTTCTCACGGGTTTGTATGCCAACATTAAGAACAATTCGGGTGGCATGGACGACCGTTTTGCCAATGGTGCATGGGGTTGGCCTGTGTGGAGTATTGGCGGAGCGGGTTGGTATGGCTACAACGAGATTACTACCGATGAGGCTTATTACCTGAACGAAACGCGTTATCGTGACTTCACATGGGGTGCTGCCGATAACAGTATGCAGACGTATCAGCTGAATCGTAATATTACAAGGGCTACACGTTTAATTGATGTGTTGGAGAAACTGCAATTCGACGATGCACGCAAAAAGCGTATGATAGCCGAAGCTAAGTGTATAAGGGCACATATTATGTTTGCGCTTTACGACATGTATGGGCCTGTTCCGATGACCATTGACCCCGAAAAGGCTCGAGATGTAAAGTATGAACCGCGTCCCACAAAGGAGGAATATTTTTAACCAAATGGTCAAGGACCTGACCGAAGCATTGCCTTCTTTACCTGCTAAAACGCAGAATACGGCCGACTGGGGACGCTGTAACCAAGGGCTTGCACGTATGCTTCTCATGAAGCTTTATATGAATGATCATCAGTTTGACAAAGCTCTGCCCTATGCTGAAGCGCTAAAAGATATGGGCTATACGCTGTCGGCCGACTACTTTGAGCCTTTCCGCAACGAAACAAGTAACGAGACAATATGGGCCATTCCGAGGCGGTTCGATTAGCGATAACGAATTCTTCTTTTATACAATACCCTCCGATTGTAACGAAGTTTGTGGCTTAGAGGTAGCTCCTTATTGGGGTGTGTTTACCATGACATGGAGTTTTTACGACACCTTTACATCGGGCGATGTGCGTAAAAAGGGAATTGCGCCTACCTATAAACAGTATGTAAAGAATAGCCAAACGGGGCGAATGGATACCATGTTTTGCACACACGCTATAACAATCCAGGCGAGCGTTTGCAGTACGGACCGCTGGTAGTGAAATACTTTATCGACAAACAACTGTCGTCATCAGGGCGTTTTCATCAGGTGTGCTTTCGCTATGCCGATGTTATTCTTTCGCTTGCCGAGATTGAAAATGAGCTGAATGGACCTACTAATAAGGCGTTAGACTATCTTAAACAAATCACTGACCGTGCGCATACTACCGCTACAATACCGTCGGATATTCAGGCAAGTAAGGAAAAATTTAGAGAATTCCTGCTGGCAGAACGCGGTCGTGAGCTTTACTTGGAAGGGTGGCGACGCGAGGATTTAATCAGATTTGGTAAGTTCATATCGAACGCAAGGGCGCGTGGAAAGGACGCAAAGGACTATCAGGTATTGCTACCTATACCATCGAAAGTGATTACACAGTCGGGCGGAATAGTCAAGCAGAACCCGGGATACGAATAAAATTCTCATGTTTATATAGCGGCATGCGGCCGTATTACTTCAAATCTTCAATGATGGCATATGCGTAATTCGGCGTTGAGCCTTGTCCGTTGTATCAGCGGAAGCAAAGGCAAGACGTTGTAACAACAAAACAGGGAAGGATGGAACAGATAGTACTGTTTTGTCCTTCCCTGTTTTATGACATATATTTCGTAGTATTACGGCATGAATATGGCTGTACAAGGGCAGCTGCCTGTTGGCGAAAAGGGTAGGGGCTGGCTGCATAAAGACGGCCTTTAATACCCGGCCAACTTATTTTTTATGCTCGAAAAGGTCGGGTACGCGTGTAATAAGGCGCAGCTTATCGCTTTAGAAAATCGGTTATCTCGGCACCGTAGTGCGGCCCACGGTATCTCTTCGTCGCGGCCTGCAAAGCAATACTCTGGCGGGTATAATGCTCAATTTGGCCACCGACACCAGATAGCTGCGGTGAACACGTATAAATTCCTTCCCCGGAAGCATCTCTTCTATCTTCTTCAGGCTTATTTGGGAGATGAGGTTTGAGCCGTCCAGAAGATGCAGTTTGACGTAATTGTCCATCGATTCAATATAAATGATGGAGTCAACCGATACAGTAACATTCTTATATTCCACCTTTAGGGTGATGACACGCTCGGGGCGATGGGTGAGCTGTTCGGTTTTACGCATCTTAATCCATTGTGCAGCCTTGTCAACAGCTTTGACAAAACGCTGGTAGGAAAAAGGCTTATGCAGGAAGTCGACCGCGTTAACGTCGTAGCTGTCCAGGGCATATTGTGCGTAGGCCGTAGTGAAAATAAGGCACACCGTGGGCGGCAACTCGCGGGCAATCTCCATGCCTGTCATACCGTTCATTTCAATATCGAGAAACACAATGTCGGGTTTCTCTTCCATAATCTTTCTGCAATCCTATGCGCGGATTGGTATAAGTTTCGAGGGTTATGCCCCCCATCCGGTCGCAATAGTTCCTGATAATGCTCAGGGCTACCGGCTCGTCGTCTATGGCTATGGAGTGGAACATGGTTTAAAGTAAAAAGAAATAAAAAGTAAATATTCAGGGTGAAGGTTAGTTATTTAGGAGTTAGGAGTTATGGAGTTAGAAGAGTTAAGACAATACTTTGTTGTTGTGATATGAGAACGAAATTAAACATTATATATTTAAGCAGTACTTACGCTTGGTAAAATCGTGAACGAATGGGTATTACAAACATTTGGCTTACCTCCTGTTACCTCCTTACCTCCTGTCTCCCTACAGTAATCTTCACTCTTTGAACTCCATAACTCCAGCCTCCTGAGTAATGTCTTAACTCCTTCAACTCCATAACTCCCTTAACTCCTGAATAAATATCTTCAGACGCTTACCTTAATACTCAGCTTTACCGTAAACCCGTCCTTGTCCTGACGGCGGCGGAGGGTGTAGTTATCGGGGTAGAGCAGGTCGAGGCGGTGGCGTAAGTTGTCGAGACCGCTGCCTGACGATACCTTAACGGCGTTGTTGATATGCGAGTTGTGCACCGTGAAGTGGAGTACGCGACGGCGTGCCGTAAGGTCGATGTCGATGCTGCTGTCGTCAGTCGACGATATGCCGTACTTGAAAGCATTCTCTACAAGCGTTATCAAAAGCATGGGAGCGATGCCCATGTGCGGGTCGTCGACCTCGAAATGCTTGTTTACACGTGTGGTGTCGCCGATGCGAGCAGTTGCAAATCAATGTATTGTTGCAGATAATCCATCTCTTCCTGCAGACTGATGAAATCGCGGTTGGCGTTGTTGTACGTGTATTTCATCATGTTGATAAACTGTTCAAACGCCTCCTCGCGCTTGTCCGAGTCGGTTAATATCAGCCCGTAGAGAGTGTTTAAGTATTGAAAAAGGAAGTGCGGATTGATTTGAGCCTTGTACATTGCCAGCTCAGCCTTGTCGCGTTGAGCCTCATTTCCTCGCGCTGACGAGGCCAGACGGCCGGCCTCCTGCAGCATATTGTTGAAGAAACTATGCCAAAATGACGAGAAAAAGGAACCAGACGGTGGAGTAGATGTGCGTTGTGCGCGGTGCTTCACCGGGAAATTCGTAGAGGTTCAGCCAGTCGGCCAGTCGCGAAAATGCTGCTGTTACGCCCAGAGCCAGGGCCGAAAGCAGGGTTCCGCGCACGTAATGGTGGCGGATAAACAGCCCGGGGATGTTGTAACGCGTCAATACAACGAAGCACAAAACGAGGTAACCCATGATGGAAACAAGCAGCACGGGACGCGTTTCGGCCCATTTTACCGTGGGCACCGAGAGTGTAAGTACGGGGATAAATACCAGAAGAAGAACAGACTGGTATAGAGATTCAGTTTCTTTTCAGTCATTTTGCCGAACGTTTATTTTATTTTCCGGCGCAGCTTGTCTTCAAGTTGTGTCCTTAAAATAGGTAATGGCTATTTTTCGTGTCGCGGGATTGATGCAAACATCCTCTACACCGTCGAAGGCGGTGACGTCGTCGGCCAGCGTCTTCAGGTTTTTGCCACGTGGAATATTGAATAAAGCATAGCCCACCTTGTCGCTTGTATAATAGCTGGTGGGTGTAAAGCCCGCATCGATAAGAAGTTTTTTGATGTCGTTCTTGCTGATGCGGTTGGCATCGTAGCGTATAAAGAGGTAGCGACGGTCTGTGTGAGGTGCGAGCGAATCGATGCCTTTACGTCCGTTTAACGTTGTAATAGCGCGGCGTGCAGATGCACTGTCGGTTAGTTCCATGCGCAAACCCATATTCCTGATGATGCTGTCAGTAGGGTTGTACGGCGTCATGTTGTAACGTTGCCCTGCAAAAGGCGCCTTGATTGAATCGGGATTGGTCAGCGACGGGTCGTAACTGATGGTGGCTGTGCGCCGTTCAATATTAAACCAGATGTCGTTAACGCCGGGAATATCCATGGCGCGCGTCATGACCTTATGCGCACATTTGTCACACTGCATTCCCTTAATGCAGACGGTTAGCGTGTCTAATGTTACGGCTCGGCTTTGTAATATACCGATTAGTACAAAGATGATGGTGATAGAAGTTTTCCTCATGACTATGCCCATTGAGAATGAAATACGATGCAAAGTTACACAAAAATAGTGGAATTGTTCGTTATTGGGAGCTTGTTATCTGCGATGTTTTTCGGCTGTTAATAAATGATGTACATACCCTAACCGGGCAAAGTTGTTACGGTTATGCTGAAAAAGCCACGATGTTTTACGTTGTAAAAACAAGGCGGAGGGCTATTCCTATGACGAGAAAGCCCTCCGCGGCTGACAATTACATTAAAATGCAACGGTTATCCTGAAACCATCTTCTCCATTTTAAGGACTGTCAATATCGTTATTTCAGCGTAAAGCCGGCCGTTTGCGTATCACGACTGTTCGGGCCTACCATAATCTGGAACTCACCCGGCTCGCAAACATACTGCAGTTCGCTGTTATAGAATTTCAACTTATCGGCTGTAATGGTGAACGTTACGTTCCTGGTCTCGCCTGCACGCAGGCTGATTCGGGCAAAATCCTTAAGCTCTTTCACAGGGCGTGCAATTGATGCTGCTACGTCGTGCAGATATAATTGCACCACCTCATCGGCATCACGACTGCCCGTATTCGTCACGGGCACGGTAACTTTTAGTTGTCCGTCGGCCGTCATGCTGGTGGCATCGAGCTGTAACGGGCCGTATTTGAACGTTGTATAACTGAGTCCGTAGCCGAAGGGATAGAGCGGATTGTTGTCGATGTCAATATAGTTACTGCGGAACTTTTCAAAGGGCCTGCCTTCAGGTTGTGGACGTCCCGTGTTAAGATGATTGTAGTAAATAGGAATCTGTCCGACGCTCTTGGGCATGCTTACTGTAAGGCGTCCCGATGGAACCTTGTCGCCAAACAGCACGTCACAGATAGCATCGCCGGCCTCAGAGCCTCCAAACCATACGTTAAGAATGGCTGGAAAGTTGGCGTTTTCCCAGTTCATGACAGTGGGCCGGCCGCTGAAGTTGACCAGAACAACGGGTTTTCCCGTAGCCTTAAGCGCGGTAAGCAAGTCCTTTTGTGCATCGAAGATGGTAAGATCAGAGCGCGAAGAGCATTCGCCAGAGAACTCAGAGGTCTCACCTACTGCCGCAACGATAACGTCGGCCTGACGTGCAGCCTGCACGGCTTCGTCCAACATCTCCTTATCTGAGCGGCTGTCGCGAATCTCTCTGCCAAACATTGAGCCGCGCGCTTCAAGGTCTTTGTCGTATGTTATGTTGCTACCCTTGGCGTAAATAACCTCAGCACGGCTGCCCACAGCGTCGCGCATGGCCTGCAACAGCGTTTTATACTTGCCGAAAAACAGCGGCTACACTCCACGAGCTCGGCATGTTGGCGGCCGTGTTTGCCAGCGGACCGATGAGGGCAATTTTACCTTTTTTCTGAAGGGGCAGCATGTTGCCGTCGTTCTTCAACAGCACAAAACTTTCGGCTGCAATGCGTCGAGCCTCGGCGCGCTTGTCGGAAGAGTAGATCTCTTTGCGCGCACGCTTCTCGTCAAGATAGCGGTATGGGTCGTCAAAAAGACCGAGCTTATACTTGAGCTTCCAATATGCGGCGGCAGGCTCGGTTGATGGAAGCTTCGGTAACCTTACCCTCCTGGAGCGACTTTTCAAGCGTTCCCGTAAAGGCTGCAGCCACCATATCCATGTCAACACCAGCATTAAGGGCCATGGCTGCCACCTGCTGGAGGTCGCCCATACCGTGGGCTTGCATTTCGGAAATGCCGGTATAATCGGTCACAACAAAGCCTTTGAAGCCCCATTGCTTGCGCAGAACGTCGGTGAGAAGCCAGCGGTTGCCCGTAGCCGGCACGCCATCAACGGTATTAAAAGCAGCCATAAAGCTGCCCGCTCCGGCGTCGGCGGCAGCCTTGTATGGCGGAAAGTAGTAATTGAACATGGCATTATGGCTCATGTCGGCGGTGTTATATTCGCGCCCAGCTTCCACGGCACCATACAGAGCAAAGTGTTTTACAGAGGCCATTACGGTGTTGGGAGCACTCAAATCAGTGCCTTGATAGCCCTCAACCATGGCTTTTGCCAGGACCGATGCGAGGTAAGGGTCTTCACCATTGCCTTCAGACATACGACCCCAACGGGCATCACGGCAGATGTCGACCATGGGAGAGAAGGTCCATGATATGCCATCGGCGGCGGCTTCAGTGGCTGCAAGATGTGCCGATGTGCGCACAGCAGCAGGGTCCCACGTCATAGAGAGGGCCAGAGGAATGGGGAATACCGTCTCGTAACCGTGAATAACATCCATACCAAATATCAGAGGGATGTGCAGACGACTGTTTTCTACGGCTATCTTTTGCAGCTCCCTGATGCTTTTTACGCCTTTGAGGTTAAAGAGTCCACCTACTTCTCCGCGGGTTATCTGGGCCGCAACATCGCTGCTTTTGGCTTGTCCGGTGGTGATATTGCCTGCTACGGGAAGATTGAGCTGCCCGATTTTCTCACGCAATGTCATCTTATTCATCAGGTTGTCTACAAACAAATTCATCTTCGCATCGGCTTGCGCGTGAGCCACCGAGGGAAGAAACAACATGGCAGTCAGAGCTGCACGGATAAAAGTAGTTTTGATTTTCATGAAAGTTTTAAATTAAGCCTCTTCCTGATCCCCCTTTGGGCGAGGGGAACTTATGCGGATGTCTGGCCTGGTTTGTTATTATTGGTTTTGTTATATATTCTTTGGTGATGAGAGGCTTGTTTTATTGTTGTCCTACTTCATCAGTGGTTAAATACTGTGTTTATGTTGCGAAGGTAACAGTTTTATTTTATTATTGAACCTCGTTATCATAAGTTTACCTTTATATTTACATCCTTGTTGTGTTGCGCTGCTGTTCTTGTTAGCCAGCTTCACAGTCCTTATTTTATAAATCAATCTCCTTTTCATATTGCGCTGCCGCCCTTATTATATAAAGGTGTATATTACCTTTGGTTTTCTCCGTACGCTGAAAGTCCCCTTTGGGAGGAGTTAGGAGGTTTCTAAAAATCCTAAATTTTTCAGCCCTTCTTGTATTTCAGGACAACTCATGAACAGTTTCAGAGCAGACCAGAGCGATAATTTTCAATCATGGGCGTGATCATGAGCTGATCAATCGCCAGATAGCGCGGCAGCGTCAGTTGTATTGTTCCGAGAAGGCATCGTAAAAGCCATATTTTCCCCATATCCACGCACCCTGTTGCCAGAAGTATTTCAGCGCGGCCATTGACTGACGAGGTGCGTATGGAAACGAACTCAGGGCAGCAGTAGGCGTAATTACGCCGAGGTCGTTGTTGGGAGCGTGAGCTGAATAGCCATCAGGGCTGTAGCTTGCAGTGAGTCCCCAGCAATCCTTACTGTAACCTTTGTAACCTTTTGGGTTAGCATGCAGTAGGCCCAATTGCTAAAGCATGGTCGCATACGACGTTCAGTAGTTGGCATAGCGGTCTTTCAGTCCGTGAGATTCAGTCAAACCACGAGTAATGCGCCCAAAGAGCAGCCCTCCCGTTGCTTCGGCCCCGTTATGAGCCACTTCAAGCGGGTAGTCATAAGGTGCAGCGTTCGACTTTATAGCACCAGAGCGTGCCCAACCCTCATGGTAACATGCTGCGGGCACGCTGTGGGTGGGCGATGAAGCCGCCAGAATATACATCACCATACATTCATTATATCCCGTGACGGGGAAGTTCATCTGCCAGCCGTACGATGGCGACCAGTGCCAGTAAAGCACGTGTTGGCCGCCCTTGGTGTACCAGTCGAATTCTACTTCGCGCCATAACTTGTCAGCTTTCTTTGCTAAAGCTCTCTCGGCAGCGTTGCCATCCTTAAAATATTGCCGCACGCAGAGCAAAGCCTGCAGCATAAACGACGTTTCAACAAGGTCGCCACCGTTATCCTTTTGGCCAAAACTGACAACGCGTCCAGTGGGCCCTTTGAGCCAGTGAGGCCAGGCACCGTGAAACCTATCCGCCGTAGAGAGGTAGTCAACAATACGTGATAGCCGGCCCACACCGTCGTTACGGGGTATGAATCCACGTTCAATGGCTACGATAATTCCGGCCACACCGAAGGCACTTCCGCCCAGTGTAACAACGTCTTTATCGTTGTCAGGGTAGATGTTATCGAGGTGAATACGCTCGGGTGCCATCCCTGAGACCGGCTCTCCACCCTCCCACATGTAGTTGAAGGTGACCTTTTTGAATGTAGTCGAGCATCGCCGAGTCGGTGGCAAAACTGTCCGGTCGTCCTTCCACCTTTGTGATATGTGTGGATGGTGGCGTACTGTTTGTCGTGCCTTGGACTGCCGGTTCGGCTGACGAACAGGAAGAACCGGCGAACAACAGGGTCACAACAGGGAAGGAGATATGAAGCGGGTCATGAAGGGCTATAATGATAGCGTTACCAATTAATTGTTTTTGGGCGTATTTTTCAGTGCGGAATCTGGTCGAGCTGGTTAAACGGCAGCGGGAAATAAGTCTTGTCGGTCGTCCATCCGCTCTTGTTCGGGTTGGCCTGCAATACTGATGCTGCCTTGCCTGTGCGTATAAGGTCGTTGTATCGTTCGCCCCACTCGCCGGCAAACTCCATGCGTCGTTCGTCAATTATCTGGTCGAAAGTGTTACCCCTGTAAGCGCAGGCATGGCAGCACGAGCGCGTACAAGGTTGAAGGCTGCATCGCCATTCTGTCCCAATCGCACCTTTGCCTCGGCATTAATCAGCAACACATCGGCATAGCGCATGAGGCGGATATTGTTGTTTGCCGACGGTTTCGTGCGACCAGCAGTAAGTTCACTCCGGGGCGTATAAACCTTGGCGTTGTAAAATTCAGTCGTACTGCCGCCTATTGCATCGCCCCATGCCGTTGTGGTTCCGCCCTGAAGAAACGTGTTGGCAAGGCGAACGGTCTCACCACGGTTTTGTGCCCACTGATAAAAGGCAGGGTAAAAGCGCATGAAATTCCACCCACCCATCGAGCCTGCATTTTGAAAAACAAACCACTGATCGGCGTCAACCATCTCACCTGCGCCCGTACCGAAGTCGGTTGTCTGCACTTCAAACAGGCTCTCATCGCTTAATTTGCCGGGTATTTTAAACAGTTCGGCATAGTTGTTATACAAAGCAAAGTGGCCGTTTTGTATAATATCGTTCGTAGCGTCAAGTGCTTTCTGGTAGTCGTTCTGCTCCATATAAACCTTGGCTGCGAGGGCTTCGGCGGTGTATGCCGTCACTGCACCTGCGTGTTCCATTTGGTTTGGACGCTTCTTTTCACAATTATGGTAGGCAAAAAATCAAGGTCTCCGAGCATGTAATTATATACCGCAGCACGTGTAGAACGGGTGAGATCGCCCCTGCTTATTGTCGCGCAGGATGGTTACATCGCCGAATGTTCGCGTGAGCATATAATAAGTCCGAGCGCGCAAAAGCGCCCCTTCGCCGCAGTAAGCACGATAGGGTTTGCAACTGTGCGGCGGTTGTCAGTGCTTCGAATACTCCTCGAGTGAGACGAGAGCAGCATTAGCAGTCTTAATGATACCGTAATACTGATTCCACATTTCGTTCAGTCCCCAGAAGGTATTATCATATTGATACTTGCCGATATTGACGAGAAGCTGCTGGTCATCCGTCCTTCCCGACCACATATCATCGTCACGAACGGCTATCTGTGGATAGATAACCCAGTGCATTGCGCCCGTGCGCACCTTGGCATAAACGCCTGAAACGGGTTGGTAAAGGTTGTTGAGGTTTGCGAAATCAACGCTTGTCTCAGGAACGCTGTTCTCAGGAGCCTTGTCCAAAAAGCTGTTACATGAGGTAAAAGATAACGCTGCGAAGGCGAGAAGAGCTAAATATTTAGATAATTTCATTGTATGCAAGTGTTAAGAATGTTGTTAGAATTTGAACTGAACACCAAATGTATAGGTTGCCGTAAGCGGATAAACCTGTGTGTCCCAGCCTTCTGCGTCGGTAAGTTCAGGCGTAAAAGCTTGAGCCGTGAAGATGGTAAGCGGACGGTCTGCTGTCAGACTGAGGCGCACACCAGGCAAAGTATAGCTGCCGAGTTTGATGTTTTTGAACGAATATCCCATTGTGATGTTCTGAATTCGGAAGAAGCTTGCGCTCTCAACGAAATAAGAATTCACACGCTGGTCGCTCACGTTCCAACCCTTAATCAGCGCTTTTGCCGATGGGTGAGTGTTAGTGGGAGCCTTCGCCTGTCCACCGTTCTGTATACTGTTTTCGTCAAAATTGTAGTTACTTTGCGCGTAACGCAGGGCGCGTTTGCGGTTAAACATCTGCACTTTAGCCTGTCCGTATGTGGTCAGTTCGAAGTCGAGTCCTTTCGATTCAAAGCCAAAATTGGCTCCGTATATGAAGTTAGGCTGATACGAGCCGAGCGTAGTGCGGTCGTTTCCATCTATTTTTCCGTCGCCGTTCAGGTCCTTATATTTGAAGTCGCCGGCTCTAAGCCGTTCAAAAACAGCCGTTGGGTCGGCAGCAATTTTCGGCGGCGTTCTGGTATATTCCTTCCACAACATATCCATAAAATGAGTTCATTTCGTGACCCACCCAGTTGACAGTCTTGCCGTTTTTAATCATTTCTTGTCCGCCAAGAGCCTTTACTTCGTTGCGGATATATGAGAAATTCGTACCCACATGGTATTTAAAGCTTGCACCGATACGGTTGTTCCATGTTGCCGATACGTCAACACCGTGGTTCAGAATGCGACCGTAGTTGCCCGCAAGTGTGCGGTTATCGAACGCAATTTGTGGACTAACCACCGCGTTTTTAGTCATGCGATGGAAATAGTCTACATCGATATTCGAGTCGGTTTTTCAGCGTAGCGAGGTTAAAACCGAGGTTAAATTCCTCCACGCGTTCCCACTTAAGGTAACTGAAGTAGCTGTTATTCTGGTAACCCGGATAGATGTTAGTGCCAAATACACCAGATGTATTGTTGCCCGTTGATATGCTGGCGAAGCCGTCACTTGCCGCTACATGGTCGTTGCCAAGCACACCCCAGCTGGCACGTAACTTCGGATAGTCGATGCCTTTTACGTCTTTCATCCAGGGTTCTTCGGTTACAACCCATGCCGTTCCTATCGAAGGAGTAGCCCCAGTGCTGTTGATACTTCGAGCTGCCGTCGGCACGCATGGTGAGCATCAGCAGATACTTGTCGGCATAACTGTAATTTATACGGCGAAATAAGACATACCGCGCAGTATGTTGAGCCGCTGTCGCCGTTCTTACTTGAGTTTTTCATCGCCCGAGCTCTGTGACTTATACTCGTCCTTCCCTGCCGGAACGTTCGAGCGTGCACCCATTAAATAACGCGTGTTTTCTTCGCGCATGGAGAAGCCTGTCATCGCGCCGAGCGTGTGTTTACCCCACGAATCGTTGTATTGCAGCGTGTTATCCCATATAATTGTCTATATCGGTCATACTTTTGCTTAAGTAAGTGGCCGTTGTTTGCAGCGTATTGCTGATATAATACTTCGGTGTGAAGCCTGCTGCCTGCGCTGCAGAGTGGTCGTAATTAATGCTTGTCTTGAAGCTTAGCTTCTCAGGAAGCAGCTTAAACAGGGCGTAGAAGCTCGTACTGTACAGGCTTGTACGGTTGGTGCTGTCGTAGTAAGTAGCCGTGGCTACGGGGTTATAGAAGTTGTTTGTAAAGCCTACTGACGACGGGCTGGCAAATTTTTCAGGTGTAGCAAGGGCGTTGTTCTCGTCGTATACGGGATAAATGCCCGGAGCATTAAAGGCCTGTTGCCATGCCGCATTGTTGGCAAACTGCTGTTTTGCTTTCGACATGATACCGTTAAAGCCCACAGTAAGCCAGTCGGTAGCATCGTAATCGATACGGGCGCGGAAGTTAAGGCGCTTGTAATCGTTGTCAGTTTTCATGATACCGTTTTGGTAAAGATAGTTTACGCCCAGCGTATAGGTAGCTCGATCGCCGCCTCCCGATATGTTGATGCTGTGGTTAGTGATGACCGCTTTGCGCAGAAGCTCGTCATACCAGTTGGTATTACTGCCGTACGTCCAATTGTGGAAGTCGGCATCTGCATAGCTGCCGCCGTAACGGTTAATGCTTTGTTTAAAGTAATTAGCGTAGGCATTGTAGTCGGCTTCCATCAGCATTTGTGCATATTGGCTCGAGTTTGCCATCTTCAATACGTTGGTAGCCTGCTGCATTCCACGTATCCGTCGTATGTAATTTGTGCTTTTTGGTTGCGCTGTCCTTTCTTAGTGGTGATAATTACCACGCCGTTGGCAGCACGAACACCGTATGTGCCGCAGCCGATGCGTCCCTTAAGCACGCTCATGTCTTCAATATCTTCGCTGTTAAGAAAGTTGATATTGTCGTAGAACATGCCGTCAACGACATATAAAGGATTGCTATTTGAGAACGAGCCCGTGCCGCGAACGCGCACCGTAGGGCCTGCACCGGGCACACCACTGTTTACTACATTCACGCCCGCTACCTTGCCTTGCATGGCCGCCATGGGCGACGACGAGGGCGTGCTAAGCAGCTGTTCGCCCTTCACAACAGCGATAGGGCTGGTTAAATCTTTCACTTTGGCCGAGCCATAACCTATGGCAACTACCTCGTCAAGCATTTTAGAGTCGTCGGTTAGCGTCACCGACATCTGTGCCGTAGCAGGCAGAGTAGTGGTTTTCATACCAAGATACGAAACGGTTACCTTTGCGCCCGCCGGCACATCAGCTATTGAAAAGTTTCCATTGGCATCGGTAACGGCACCCTTTTGTGTTCCGTTTACTGATACTGTTGCTCCGATTACCGGCTCGTTGGCCTGGTCAACTACTGTACCTTTAACCGTCTGGGCCTGTGCAAAAGCACACTGGACGCCAAGGGCCAGCATGAGAACTAATACTAATTTTTTCATTTTGAAGTTGTCAGGTTATTCAAATTTAGTAGCGCAAAGGTATGTTAAGGTTTTACGATGCCCAAAAAACATTCTACGTAATGGCTACTATCATTTTAACAAGGTACTTTACAGCTACTATATATATGATAACTATATGTAAATCATTTTGTTATGTATATACAAAACATTGATATAAATCATGTTTTATGGCTGGATACATCTTCAATTTGACCTTAATCAAGCATTTACTACGATAAAAAGGGCCATAATGGTTGGGTTACTTAAGATATTTTATATACTTTGTAGCAACGAAAGCTCTTAAAAAGGAGATTAGGAGTTGAAAAATTAGAAGAGACAAGATCATTCTCTGTTCAATATTTGAGCTGAGTAATCACCCCGTCGAGGGCAGGCAGTGGCCTTTTATCGTAACAGGTGGATGAGGCTTTCATTATTTATCTTCAATAGCATTGTATGTTTCGCAGGTTTTGTTGTCATTATACGCTTTTTTGTTCAGCAACGTGCTGTTTGCAGCGGACTTTGTACCCGTTGTAAGCAACTATTCACCTTTCGATTATGGTGCAGGTCTGCAGAACTGGGACATTACTCAGGATGCCGACAGGCTGATGTTGTTCGGCAACAACGCGGGTTTGTTGTCGTTTGACGGCTATACATGGTGTCTGACACGTATGCCATCAGGCCAGAAAAGTGCGTTCATGCCTGGCACGCGGCCGACGTATTTATGCAGGAAGTTTTCAGGAATTCGGTTACTTCGAGCGCGACAACTTTGGCCGATACCTGTACCATTCGCTGTGGAAAACGCTGAAAAGCTACCGCCCCCACAACGACGAAATATGGAATATTGTGCCCACAGCCGACGGGCATATCCTTTTCCAGTCGTTCTGTTCGTGGTTCGATTATGACGGCCATACGGTTACGGCCCATTACGACGGCAGCCGTCTGCCTCTTTATTTCTTCAGGGCTGGTAACGAGATATGGGTGCAGCTTGTTGACGACGGTCTTTACCGGCTGGTTCAAAACCGCTTCGAACCCCTTGTAAGCAGGCGGCAGCTGGGTGGCGACGACGTTGTCGGCGGTGCGCCGCCAGGTCGCGGCCGTGTTATTCTTGTTACGGCAGGGCATGGCCTTTACGTGACTGCCGGCAGCCGTGTAACCCCTTTGTCACCCCTTTTCGGCCGAAATAGCTGCCGCCACGCCAACCGCGCCATTGTTCACGCGACGGAACCCTTGTTATAGGCACCATTAAGGGCGGCCTTTACGGCCTTGACAGCTCAGGGACGCCTGCGCTGGCATTACGACATGGCGCACATGTTGCAGAACAATACCGTGCTGGGGCTGTTTGCCGACCGCGACAACAATGTGTGGGCAGCGCTTGATACGGGCATTGCCCTCGTGCATACCGGTTCTCCGCTGTCGCTGTTAACCAGCAGCTCTGCGCCGTTAGGTATGGTTTACGACGTATGTGTTTTGCCTGCCTCCATGTATATTGCTACAAACCAGAACATCGTTATGAACGATGCATCGGGTTTTCATACCGTGACGGGAACTACGGGACAGAACTGGCATATAGGGCTTTTCGGCAACCAGATAGTAGCGGTAACAACTACGGTACGCGCATCATAAACGGGCTTTCGTCAGAAATGACGGACAGCCCCCAGAACACAAGCAGCACCTGCATGCGCCTGCTGCATACCGACCGTGGCGATAACTTTCTGGTTGAAGCCAGCTACGGCAACCTCATGGTGTACGAAAACCGCAACGGCCGCTGGCAGTTTCGCAACACCGTACAGGGTTTTATGGAGCCTGTTCAGCAGTTTGAGATTGACGCCCACGGCGTAATATAGACCTACACACCTAGCCGTGGCGTGTACCGTATTGAGCTGAGCGGCGACCAAAGCGCGTTATCAGCGTGCGATGCTATACGGCTGGGGCGAAAACGCCAACAGCCAGATATTTGTCGCTGAAGATAAGGGCGACATTGTGCCTTTCCGACGGCCGCAATATCTACACACCCGCCCTCGAGGAGCTTCGTTCCATTGCCGCCATGGCGCATTTGCCGCAAAACATCCTTTCGGCAACGGCGGTCGACAATTATCACTACGGCTGTCGACCACGAAGGCACATGTATGTTGAGTATCACGGCGGACGCTTTCGCAAACTGCACGACTGCCGTCGGCCTTCTTCAGTCTTACCTGCAGCGATTATGCCAATCGTACGCGTGTTTACGGCCGCTATGCGGTTTTTGTTTGAACGGCGGCGTAGGCAGGGTTGACCTTTCGCGCCTTACACGGCGTACCCGCTTTGACGGGCGCTTGCACCTTGTTCGCGTTACAACGATGACCTCTTCGGGCGATGAACGCATGTTGTCGCTAACCGGCGACGAACCCTCATACACAACAATCACCAACCCTCACCGCCTCGTTCCCCAACTACGATAACGAGGCCCTGCGCTGATCGGCAGCAGGGCAGCAGCTCCACGCGCCGCATGGAAACGAAAGCCGCTGTGCACGTTCAGCAACCTGCATTATGGTTCGTATAGCCTGACGGTAAGTGTAATTGATGCCACCGCACGCTGGGTTCGTGCGGTGTGCGCTTTGTCCGTACACGCCCGTTGCTGCTGTCGTGGCCCGCCATTGTGCTGTACTATGCTGCTGCTTTCGCTTGTTGTTTACCTGATTATACGCTGGCGAACCAGCCGTATGATGCGCATACAGGCACGCAAACTGCTCGAGCTGCAAACCGAACAGAACCTGCGTATGGCCGAACAGCAGCGCATTATAGAGGAGCAACAGCGCGCCCTGCTCGAAGAACAGCTTAAGGATAAGAGCCGCGAGCTGGCCACACTGTCTATCAATGCTGCCATCCATAAACAGCAGCTGACGGGTCTCAGGCAGGAAATTCTGCGGCGCGACGGCGGTAAGCCCAAAATGGATAAGGAGCTCAGGGCCATGCTCTACGGCGCAACCATCGACGATCAGGCCTATTGGGAGGTATTCCGTACGAACTTTGACCTGACGCATAACAACTTTTTCCGCAATCTGCGTGAGTGTTATCCTATGCTGACAACAACCGATTTGAAGTTTTGTGCCCTGCTCAGGCTGAATCTTTCGACCAAGGAAATGGCACAGTTTACGGGCCTTACGGTGCGCGGTGTGGAAGGTACGCTACCGTTTGCGCAAAAACTGAACCTCAGCGAGTGCTAAGCATTACCGAGTTCCTCATCGACTTCCGCTAATTCCGTTTCTGTTCCTGACCGTCCACAGCACTGTGGAGCGTTGTTGAAAACGGCGTTTTAAAACCGTTTTATCCGTAAAAAAAAGGTCCAAAAGCAGATTTCGGGCTAAACGGTTTGCAATTACGCCGTAATGTATTTGGCTACGGCCTTTTTAAAGGCCCTTATTGTGCCGTAATGGGTTTTTATATGTCTGTAACCCGTTATTTTCAGACGCTTCAAACACGCTTATATGCCCTTGCCTTTACGGCGTAATGTCGCAGAGATTACGCCGTAATTATCGCGCGTTTACATCGTAATTGCAACTAAATTACGATGTAAACGTACCCGCCTTTACATCGTAATCGTGACGGCAGCGACATCGTAATCTGATCGCGATTGGTGCCGTAATCGTTTTCTGCACAAAACAGTATATAAAACGGCAGGAGTGAACCCCGTGCTGCATACGTTTGTACAGAAGGTAAAACTGGTTAAAAAGTTCGGGCAATCTCCTTATTTTTATAATTTTGCTACAATCTCCTGCTATCTTTACATGTTGATAAGCTCATAAGGAGAGTGAGCTGTTTTAGAAAGAAATAGGACTTATTTCGTGGTAACTGCTGATAAAAAGTTTGAAAAACGACCGGTGTAACCATCACCCGTGATGGCTATGACTGGCCGGGCATTGAAGGTTTCATGGACGGTACCTCGCATGATGATTCTACCCCTGCAGGAAAATCACCTGCATTTAGACTTAAGCTGTACTAAATATGAGTAAGCGTACAAAGATAATGATGAACACGTGACAACAATTTTTGAAAAACGGATAGCAGATGTATGAATATTTTTAACCATACGTCTGCTATTTTTCTAACTACCCCGGTTTTCTTATGGTTTATACTTGTAGTTACAGGAAGATGGCAAGTAAAAACGCCAAATGATAAAATAATTTAAAAACACGCGTTATATGTAGCAAAAGGCCTTAAAAAGCCAGTCTTATTAATAAGGTATCAATTTTATTATCCAATATAACTAAACAAAATGAAGAAAAAGCATTTTTTCTGGGGCTGATGTTTGCCGCTACCGGCGCATTTGCCCAGAGCCTTTCATCAGGCATTGACCTGAAGAACCTCGACCGCAGTGTGCGTCCGGGCGACGATTTCTACCATTTTGCCGCCGGCGGCTGGCTGAAAAGCCATCCCCTCGACGCTGAACACTCGGACAATGGAGCCTTTACCGACCTGTACGAACAAAACCAAAAGCGCATACAGGACATCATTATGCGGTATGCAGGCAGCAGGCAAAAGCAAAGGCTCGCTGGAGCAGAAAGATAGGCTCGCTCTACAATTTGATGATGGACAGTGCGCGTTTAAACCGCGAGGGATGGACGCCAATCAAACCCACTTTGAAGCGTATTGCCGATATTAAAGACCGTAAGGAATACCAGCTTGCGACGGCCGAGCTGGACCGTAACGGCGAGGGCACAATGATGTTTGGCATAGGAATAGACGGCGATATGCGCAATGCCGACTGGAATATCGTTGGTATCGGACAGGGAGGACTGGGTTTGGGCACCCGCGATTACTACTTATCCGACGACGAACAGAACAAGCGCGTGCTCGAAGCCTATAAGAATTATCTCAAGACGCTGTTTGTAATGACAGGCAACGATGAGGCAACGGCCGGGAAAAAAATGCAGGCTGTGCTGGCCATTGAAACGCGCATTGCCAAAGCCAGCTACGATCAGGTGAAGCTTCGTGACATCAATGCCAACTACCATAAGCTGTCGTACACGCAGCTGGTAGCGAATATCCTGGTATTGACTGGGGCAACGTGTTCCTGTTGAGCGGTCTGCCTGCCGTGAAAGAGGTTGTTGTAGGCCAGCCTGAACCCTTGCATGAAGTTGAAAAGGTGCTGGCAGAAACATCGCTCGACGACCTGAAGAGCTATGCCGAAGCCCGTATAATAACCGGCGCAAGCAGCCAGTTGAGCGACGATTTCCGTGCCGAGGCATTTAAATTCGGCTCAGTTCTGAGCGGTACACAGCAGGACAGGCCACGCTGGAAGCGCGCAGTGAGCCTGGTTAGCGGCACACTTGGTGAAGCCATTGGCAAGCTGTATGTAGCCAAATATTTCCCCGAAAGCTCCAAAAAACGTATGCTCGAGCTGGTTCATAACCTGCAAACAGCTCTTGGCCAGCGCATAGACGAGGCTACATGGATGGGTGCAGCTACAAAGGCACAGGCCAAAGACAAGCTCGCCAACTTCGTCATCAAGATAGGATACCCCGACAAATGGAAGGATTACAGCGGCCTGCAGGTTGACGACAGTCTTTCGCTGTATGAGAATTTACAGCATATTGCACGCTGGGCTACCGACGACATGATAGCACGTCGCGCCAATAAGAAGGTAGATAAAACCGAGTGGGGCATGACGCCACAAACGGTAAATGCTTACTACAACCCCACAACTAACGAGATATGCTTCCCTGCAGCCATTCTGCAACCGCCGTTCTTTGATCCCGATGCCGACGATGCCGCTAACTTGGTGGTATAGGGAGGGTAATCGGTCACGAAATGAGCCATGGCTTTGATGACCAGGGAGCGCAGTTCGATAAGACGGGAAACCAGCGCGACTGGTGGACAGCGGCCGACAAAAAGAACTTTAATGCCCGTACGAAAGTGCTGGCCGACAACTTCTCTGCCTTCGAAGTGCTGCCGGGTTTAAAGGTTAACGGCAAGCAGACGCTGGGCGAGAACATCGGCGACAACGGCGGTTTGAACATTGCCTTCCGCGCTCTTCAAAACTCGATGAAAGCCAGTCCATTGGGCGTTAAGGACGGTTTTACGCCCGAACAACGCTTCTTCCGGCGTGGGGACGCGTGTGGGCCTCGAACATGACGCCCGAATACGTGAAGTATTTGCTTACGGTTGATGTTCACTCACCGAACATGGCGCGCGTAAACTGTGCCCTGCCGCAGATTGATGCGTGGTACACAGCCTGGCGTAAAGAAGGGCGACAAGCTGTATTTGCCCAAGAACAAGCGTGCACATGTATGGTAAGATGGAAAAATAAGGATGTAAGGGTTGCGCCGGAAAAGCGCAGGGCGTATACCTTATTATAATAACTGTTACACCTTATTATATTAAGCGATGGCGGAAACTTTCGCTGACGGTGACCCACAGGGCTGCCGTGAGCGGGAGTTTCTGCCGTTTTTATGGTTATAAAAAGAACAGGCTTGCCGTCAGGTTGCTGGCTTAAAAGTTGTCTGAATATTGACAAGGGAAAAATGACGGTAAGGCCTACACTTGTCAACTTTAATTATACTTTTTAAACAAAAAGGCAGATTGTATCTTTTAAGTTTAAAAATACAAAAATGTACATTTCGAATAGATAAAAATATTATTTTTGTGCGTAATAAACAAACAAAATCTAAGTTTCAAACAGTCAAATTCTTATGATGGAAAAAGAAAGGGCTAATTTGTTTAACTGGCTTACCCCGCACAGCAGGCACATGGTGCTGATGTTATTGTCAGTTTTTGTTCAGCCTTACTGTTTCTGCGCAACAGCAGATTACAGCAAAAGGGCAGTGTATTATCGTCAGATAACGAACCCGTTATCGGTGCAACCGTTCTGCAAACGGGCACCAACAATGGTACAGTTACCGATATTAATGGTGAGTTTACCATTACGGTTCCTGCCGGTTCAATGCTGAAAATATCGTATATCGGCTTTCAGACTCAGGACGTTAAGGCTTCGTCGCAGCCCCTGCACATTGTTCTGAAGGAAGAAGATAAGTCGTTAAACGAGGTGGTTGTGATGGGCTACGGCGTACAAAAGAAAAAGCTTGTGACGGGTGCAACCGTGCAAGTGAACGGCAAAGACCTTGAAAAGCTCAACACTGTAAGCCCGTTGGGAGCACTTCAAAGCAAGACTCCCGGTGTGAATATTACACAATCGTCGGGAATGCCCGGTGAAGGATATAAGGTAAATATACGTGGTTTGGGTACGACTGGCGACTCAACACCTCTTTATATCATCGACGGCGTTGCAGGAGGAAATATCAATGGGCTGAACCCTGCCGACATAGAGAGCGTGGATGTATTGAAGGATGCCGCTTCGGCTGCGATATACGGATCGCGCGCTGCCAACGGCGTTATCCTCGTTACTACCAAACAAGGCAAGGCCGGTAAGGCACAAATTACGTACGACGGCTACGTAGGCGTGCAGAATGTATATCGTATGCCCGACCTGCTTAACGCGAAAGAGTATGCCATGATCATGAATGAGGAAAGAATGCAAGACGGGTTTAACGCCTTACAATTTTGCCTCACTGGTGCCCAACTGGAGCGATATTGAAAGTGGAAAATGGAATGGAACCAACTGGATGGAGGAAATAAGGAACAAGAATGCTCTCATTACCAACCATGCTGTCAATATAGCAGGGGGTAACGATCGTTCCACATTCTCGACGGGTTTATCCTATACTTACCAGGACGGTATTCTGGGAAAGCCCTGCCAACCCAACTTTTCGCGCTACACGGCACGTATTAATTCCGAGCACAAAATTATACAACGAGGTAAACTCGACATCTTTACGATAGGAGAAAACTTGTTTTACGACTATGCCCAAAACTCGCGGAATCGCAGCCGGTGACAATTATGGGAATGATCTTCGCAATATGCTTCTCACGTCGCCTTTCCTGCCAAACCTCAATGCTGACGGTGGATACCATTATGCTATACCATGGGAAATACGAGAGCCTAACCCGATAGCCAAGATGTATGACGTAAGCGGGAACAATCAAAGCAAGAGTCATGGCTTAAGGGCTGCGCTGTACGCTGTATTGCAACCTGTAAAAGGACTGAAGCTAAAAACCAATTTAGGCTTTACGCTTGGCGTTGATTCCTATCGTCAGTTACACTCCTGTGTATAAACTTTCAAGCAATGTAATGAACGACGCTGACAATGTATACCAAAGCCTTTCTGCCGGATGCACGTTAATGTGGGAGAATACAGCCAATTACGTATTTACGTTAGGCGGCAAACATCACTTTGATGCGTTGCTTGGACAAAGTATAGAAGCCGACGGCCTTGGCGAAAGCATCACAGGCTCTAACACCAATTCACAGTTTGATGACTTCAAACATGCCTATCTTGTTAACACGTCGGCCATCACGGCCCGCACAACATTGACGGGAAGTCCGTGGGGTAAAGAGACACTGGCCTCGTTTTTCGGGCGCGTCAATTACGATTATCAGGATAAATACATGGCCACATTTGTGTTGCGTGCCGACGGCTCAAGCAAGTTTGCCCGCGGTCATCAGTGGGGTTATTTCCCCTCTGTTTCGGCAGGATGGGTGCTTACTGAAGAGCCTTTTATGGCGTCGACGCGCAATTGGTTAAGCTTTTTAAAGCTGCGTGCAAGCTGGGGACAGAATGGAAACCAGTCGATACCGGGCTATCAATACCTCTCTACCATCTCATTTACCAACATAGATTATACTTTTGGCAAGGATAAATCGGTGATAACCAACGGTGCTTATCCTGATATTCTGGCCAATCCTGATATTACATGGGAGAAGTCGGAGCAAACCGATCTCGGCTTTGATTCGCGTTTCTTCTCGGGCAAATTAGGCTTAACTTTCGATTATTACATCAAGCGGACACGCGACTGGCTGGTGCAGGCTCCTATCTTAGACACGGCAGGTACCAACGCTCCTTATATTAATGGAGGCGATGTTCGCAACAGCGGTATTGAATTAGCACTGTCGTGGAACGACCAAAGTCAGCGATTTCTCTTACGGTGCCAATCTTAATTTTGCCTACAATAAGAACAAAGTTACGCGCATTGCCAATACAGAAGGCATCATCCACGGCGAAGCAAACGTGCTGAGTAACGGCACCGACGAGGTGTATCGTGCACAGGTAGGCTACCCTATTGGCTACTTTTACGGCTACAAAACGGCCGAATTTTTCCAGACACAAGACGAGATTGACCATTACACGAAGCTAAATTAAGCGGTGCCCGTCCCGGCGACGTGATATGGGTAGATACCAATCACGATGGCGTTATCGACTTAAACGACCGTTGTATGATTGGCGATCCGCATCCCGACTGTACGCTTGGTTTCTCCGTTAACATGGGATGGCGCGGCTTTGACGTCAGTGCAACGATGAATGGAGCCTTTGGAAACCAAATCATGAAGTCGTATCGTTCGTTTGCTGACTACCCAAAGAACAACTTTACATCCGATATTCTCGACCGCTGGCATGGCGCAGGCACCTCAACTCGCTGGCCAAAGGCTTACCTCAGGCACCTCAACCAACTGGCAGTTTGTGTCAGATTTGTATGTAGAAAACGGCGATTTCCTGCGTATGCAGAACGTGACCGTGGGCTACGACTTTAAGCATCTCTTCAAAATCGCTGCCCTTTGAACAGCTCCGTCTTTATTTTTCGGCGAACAATTTATTCACTATTACCGGCTATTCAGGCATGGATCCGGAGGTGGGTTACGGTGGTACCGCTGCGTGGGCATCGGGTATCGACCTCGGCTTTTACCCCTCTCCAAGAGTGTATATGGTTGGTGTTAACGTTAAATTCTAATAGCAATGAAAATAAAACATATCATATTTGCAGCTGCTACGTTGCTGATTGCCGGCAGCTGTAACGACTTCTTGAGCACAGAGGACCTCACCAAGAAGGATAATTCCAACTTTCCACGTACCGAAAGTGACGCGTCAAAGTCGCTCACTGGCTGTTATGCCATGCTGAGAAATATGACTAATGACAACGAAGGACAGAACATTTTTATCGTATCTGAGGTGCTTTCCGATGACCGATTTTGGCGGTGGAGGCCCCGACGACAGGTATGCACGAGGCGCTCGATCATTTAAAAAAAGTCGAGCGATAACATGTTTTCCGACCTTTGGAAAATTAACTATAAAGGCATCTATCGTTGCAATATGCTGCTTGAGTCGCTGCCTCAAATCAGCTTCAACAGCCAGCAAAGCCACGACCAGGTCGAGGGCGAAACACGCTTCCTGCGTGCTTATTTCTATTTCAATCTGATGAAGACCTTCGGCCATATTCCTTTGATTGTTACTTCTCGGTCGGGTAACGAGCCGCAGGCCGAACCCGAAAAGTATACGCCCAGATAGCAACCGACCTCAGAAAAGCCATCGATTTGCTGCCCGATACGAAGGCAGATGTGGCTCCCGACACGCAGTTGGGCCATGCTACACGATGGGCTGCCGAAGGCATTCTGGCGCGCGTGTTCCTTTTCTACACGGGTTATTATCAGAAAGAAGCCCTGCCAACGCTCGATGGTACGCTGTCGAAGACCGATGTTGCCGCCCTTCTTAGGATTGTATCGACCACAGCGGGCATAAGTTAATGCCCGACTTCCGCAACCTCTGGCCTTATTCCAATCCCTATACGACGCCCGATTATCCTTACGCTGCGTCGAATCATCTCGACTGGTACGGCGAAGACGGGGCCAATCTTGAGACAATGTTCATGATCAAATACAGCTCAAAGGCTGTATGGGACGACAGCAACGCGCACAGAAACAATCAGGTCGACCTCTACTTTTCGCCGCGCGAAACCGACGGCAGCGTCGAAAACAACTTCCCTCTGGGTATAGGATGGGGCTTCGGTCCCGTCAGTCCGGCCATGATTAATGACTGGCAAACGGCCGAGCCTGCCGACTTACGCCGCAAGGCTTCTGTCTTTGACGTGGCCGATGAAGCACCCAATTACGTGTGGGGAGCTGATAAACAGTATAACGAAACCGGCCTGTGGCAGAAGAAATACTGTGCTATTAATGTGAAGGTTACCGATGCAAGTGGCAATGTAAGCTACGAAAACTATTCGAGAAAACTCTATCCTGGCATCGACCCCGACTATCAATTGAACAACATTCAGGATATTGTTGTGCTGCGTTTTGCCGATATTCTGCTGATGTACAGCGAGCTTACGCATACCGTCGACGGCATTAACGCCGTGCGTGCACGTGCCGGTCTGGCACCCATTACGGCGTATTCCGACAACGCGCTGCGCAATGAGCGTCGCTGGGAGCTTGCTTTCGAGGGCCTTCGCTGGTACGACCTTCTGCGCTGGCACATGGCAGGTGATGCCCTTGCCCGCGAAAACGGCGTGCCGATGCAGGATAATCTGGAGCAGAAAACAATGGATATGTCCGACATTCGCCAGCGCATTACCGATACAGGAGGCTTCCTTCAGATACCGCAAAGCCAGATTGACCTCTCCAACGGTGTGCTGAAGCAGAACCCGGGATGGACGGGAGACAACTTGTTGTATTAATAAAATAGGAGTAAAAACAATGAAACGATATATATTTTTAGTGCTTTGTGCATGCTCGGCACTGCTGTTTTCGTGCGAGCCTGTGATGGATGACAAGCAGCTCGGCAGCGTCGTTGATGAAAGCGAACTAAAGCTCGATGTACACGCTACAACGCCGGGGGCAGCAAATCGTCATGGTTAACAATACACCGGGCGTGGGTTCCTACTGGGATTACGTGATAGGACGCTCGGCTGCCGACCGCGACACGGTGCTTCTGCCTTTCCTTGGCGAGCAAACTATTACGTTTACAGGCCTCTGTGACGGTGGTACCGTTACTACAACACGTAAGGTAAATGTTACGTCTATTGACCATCCTGTGGCCCGTGAGTGGGAATTGTTTGCAGGAAGCGGTCAGCAAGGCAAGAAGTGGACGTGGGACAGCACAGTGGCTGCCGTTTATGGAACGGGTGGATACTTAACTGAATTTATACCCGACTGGACGTCGATTGCTCTTGCCAACGTCGATGAGAAAAGACGGTTATATGGTGTTCGACCTTAACGGAGGCCCTAATTTTACGCGCTATGCCGCTGATGGTACGGTGGTTGAAAAGGGTACTTTCGCCTTCAACATGTCGTCGACGAAGAACAATCCCGACGATGGTTCGCAATGGAGCATAGGTACTCTCACCCTCACAGGGGCGACAGTGTTGAGCGGTCACATCTATGGCGCAACCGAACAACAGCATAAATTCGACATCCTTACGCTTGACGACGACCACCTTGTGCTTTGTGCCGCACCCGAAGGCACCGCTGCATGGGACAACGGTACGTTTTGGATTTTCAAACGGAAGAACTAAATTTTATTGTTTTTGACGTTCCTGCGCCCCCTTGTTGGTGTACGAGCCCCCTAGTTAGGGGGCTGGGGTCTGAACAGTCGTATTTTTCATCCCTTGTTCGGTGTGCGCAAGCCCCCTAAGTTAGGGGTTGGGGGTCTGAACAGTAAGCAAAATCCCTTTATTCTCCTGGTTTTCTCAGCACCTTATGCTGGTAAAGCCCCGTGAATAAAAGGGATTTTTGTTTTTCTGTGGTGTCGTTCGATTATAAAGAGTAGGGTGGAAAGGGAGGACGTTCTGACCCCATCCCCTAACTTGGGGGCTTGTGAACAGTGGTTCAGCCCCCATCCCCCTAACTCAGGGGCTTGTGAGCAGTGGTTCATACTCCAACCCCCTAACTTAGGGGCTTGTGAGCAGACGTTCTGACCCCATCCCCTAACTTAGGGGGCTTGTGCCCACCGGACAAGGGGCTAAAAAACACCACTTTAGCGGCTTATTCTCCTCCCATTACCCTGCACCCCATACGTCTTAACACTGTAACGTTGAGTGTTCGACGGCCGTCGTCAGCGTTGCTGACGGCCGCGGACGATGAGTATGACGGTCGTCGTACGCGCTGCTGACGGCCGCCGAACAATGACCATTCTGTCGCAAACGTGTGCAGTTAGGCACATTAAGTGGGGGAAACTATGGTGCAATTCGCAACCCATTACCGCATAAAGTACTGTTCACAAGTCTGTTGATACTCCTTTATACAACTATCGTCCCCAACCTTCCACCTCTGCAACCTCTGCCTTAAACAACCATTACTCCCTCCCGTCCATATAAAACACTTCGGCCTGTACACCCGTATGCTTCATACAAACGAGGTACAGGCCGACGCCTTGTTATCATAAAATGTTGTTCCCACAGCAATCAATTCTGCGCTCTGTCACCATAAAGTGACATCAGTGAAGGGCTGTTTTCCTCCTTTTTCAGCTATGGAATATCAGCTTAAAGGCTGTAAAGCCATCGCCTTGCAGCACTCTGCGCGTTGCCCGCAGCCTTTAGTTGCGCTTGCCCAGCACAAGTACGGGAGCTGCCTGCACAAGTGCAGAGCCGTCGTACTGGCCGTCACGATATATGCCTGCCACAATAAGGTTTACGCCCAATGTGCGCTTGTCGGCATTGTATACACCGTACGAGCTTGCAAAATTGTTGGCAAAGATAATGCGAATATTGCTTGTTCTGCCACCGTAGCTGATGCTGTTGCATTCAACCGGCACCGGATTGATGTAGAAAGCAGCGGGGTTAACGCTGTAAATACCATGTAGGCCCTTACGTTTACCTGTGGCATCTGTGCTACGATTGCGCGTGCAAGCAGTGTGTCTTTCATCAGCGACACGAGGGCTTTTGTGGGCATACTGAACTCGATAACAGAGTCGTTCCTGAGCATCATGCCCGCACTCAGTGTGTCGATCTTGTTGCGGGCACGGATGTCATGCCGTCAAGCCTGCTGTAATAAATGGCCCGGGTAGTGTAATTGCCGTTCATTTGTAGGAAAGCCTGATGCTTTTTGTTCCTGTGAAAGGCCTTTATCGTTGTCGTCGTTCAGGCACGATGTAAAAGGCCATAGCTGCTCATACAGCAGAAGAGAATGGAAAAATTTTTAAATGTTTCATATTACTTCATGTGTTGATTAAAATATTCGGTTGTGATGTTACGGGAGCTGTTGCAGGGTTGTTGAGGGCATAGACAAAGCCCCTTGCCATGCGAATGCCGTTGTCCTGAAAGTGGTTTCCTGCGGTAGTTTCGTAGTTCATGGTTACGCCCTGCGCCTGAAACAGTTCGCGCTGGCGCTGCATGCAGCTGTCAACGGTAGCCATAATGGGTGTACGACTACGACTTTCACGGTCGCCCAGACTCAGGTAAACTACGCGTGTCAGCGGTGTGTGTGTGGCGGCATAATCGAGCCAGTGCGGATACCATACAGAGGGCGAGGCGGCCGCTACGGCTGCAAAGCGGGTTTGATAAGCGGCCCACAGGGCAAACAAACCGGCCAGCGAATAGCCTCCTGTCACCACAGGCAGGTCGGTATCGAGGCATAATGCGCTGCAAACGGCAGGCACTACGCGCTGTGTAATCAGTTCTAACGTGGCAGCTGCACCCGCTCCAAAGGGCGTCTTGCCGAAGACGGGCGGTGCAGGCCACGGCGTAAGTTCGTCGTTCCAACGCTGTATGGGCAGGGCCACATGAGCGAAAGGCACGTGCGTGTGGGCCTCTGTCGAGCTTAGCAAAGCAGGCAGTTCGCTGATGTCGTGCCCGTCAACGGGCTGGATAAGCAGCGCCCGGGCACCGTCGTGAGCGGCTATAAGCAATCCGCGCCCGTCGATAACGAGCTTTTGTTCTTTCAGAAGCATGATAGGGAGGCAAAGTTAAGGCGTTTGCATGACAAAACTATATATAAACCATTAAAAAAAAAAATATACGTACGGCGTCATGCCCGGGCCGTTGTGCTCCCATGCCGGCAGCGTAATCGTTGGAAAAATGCGGCAGCAGCCTCACGGAGGGCATCGCAAAAGGCCAGCATACCGTAGTGTTGCCGGCGTTAAGCAAATATCTAAACATTTTAAGCACTTTTTCCTTGCCATAAAAAGCTTATTTCGTTATCTTTGCGCATGAAAGCCTAACATTGTTAAAAACCTTATAAACCTGAACAATATGTTATCGAAACTTCAATCGCGGTTGTGCCATACGGCCGTTCTGTCGGCCCTGTTGTCGTTGTCCCCGTCTGTATCAAGGGCCGGTTCGTGGGATACTTATCCCGATACGTGGGTGGCCGTAGACGGTTTGGGTCGCGAGATATTTTCGGCCGACACGCGCAATATAAAAGCCGACAAGCCCAATGCACAGGGCCATACCGTTGGCATTTTTTACTATTTGTGGCACGGCAGCCACCTTGTCGACACGTCGGGAAAGGGTTACGATGTGACCGAAATTCTGAAAAAGAGCACCGAAAATCCCGAATGGGGCCCGTTTCATGAGATGCACTGGTGGGGAAAACCGGTGTTAGACTATTATAAAGCCGGCGATTCGTATGTCATAGAAAAGCATTTACAGATGATATGTGACGCGGGAATCGACTTCCTTTTCTTCGATGTCACAAACGCTTTTACCTATCCCGAGGCCGTAAAACAGGTGATGAAGGAGATTGACCGCCGTGAAAGCATGGGCATGAAAGTACCCAAACTGTGCTTCATGGTGCACTCGTATACGCAGAATACCGTCCGCGACCTGTACAATAACTTCTATTCTCATCCCGAGTTTGATAAGTATTGGTATAACTATAAGGGCAAACCGCTGATGCTTGGCAATAAGACAGAGGTAGGCGATGCAACGTTATTGAACCGCTTTACCTGGCGCAACTCGTGGGCATGGATGAACGGAAGCAAGCCCGATGAATGGTCGTGGCTTGAGAATTACCCTCAAATGCCGGGCTGGAGCGGCAGGCGAACCAACTACGAACAGATGTCGGTGAGCACCGCTCAGCACGCACACTCGAAGATAGGAAAGAGTTATCACGACGGCCAACAACCGCCATTGCTCGCCAACGGCACCACGCCCTATACAGGACAAGGCTTATATTATAACGAACAATGGAAGCGGGCGCACACCATGAACGCCCAGCACGTGATGATTACACAGTTTAACGAGTGGCAGGCCATGCGCTTTATTGCCGACGGCCGCGACGGCATGGTTGTTGATTATGTGCGTCCGTGCGGAAAAAAATACCGTCGAGTCGGTATTTATCGACGCCTACAATGCCGAATTTAACCGTGATATTGAACCCTCTGTTGACCCTATTCTGCGCGATAACTACCTGATGCAGACAGTAAATCATGTTCGTCGTTACAAGGGTGTGAGACAAATTCCCATACCTTCAACCGAAAGGCACATCACGTTAGACGGCAATATGGAGCAGTGGACGTCCATTGCACCCGAATATCGCGACGACGAGGGCGACGTTTTTCGCATCGCGATTACACCGACTATACAGGCCATCGGCGCATACAAAAATGCCACCGGGCGCAACGATTTTGAGCTGGCAAAGGTGGCAAAAGACGCTGAAAACATCTGCTTTTACGTCCAGACCACCGGCAATATAACGCCATTTGACGGCAACGATACACAGTGGATGCGCCTGTTTATCAACACCGACACATGCTATCATACGGGTTGGGAGGGGTACGATTTTTATGGTATCAGCCGACAAAACCACGCACAAGTATTCGCTTTTTCGCCATGCAGGGCAGTGGTTACGTGGCAGAACATCGGCGAAATTATACCATTTGTGAGACGGAAGAAAGATGTATTTTTGCCATCAATCGCAGTTTGCTGGGACTGGCAAATGGCAAGGAATGCGACATCGATTTTAAGTGGACCGACAACGTTCCCGCCGTTCCCGACCTGTTAAACTTCTATACCGATGGCGACGTTGCGCCGAACGGCCGCTTTAATTACCGTTACAAGAGGCTCGTTTGATACACACTACACCCACAGGCATTGCATCGGCAAACGCCGGCGAAACCGCTGTTACGGCGTGCCGAAACGGTAATAACCAGCTGCTGATAAGCATACTGTCGGCCGGAGAAGGCACTGCTACGGTTGACGTTTTTGGCGCAGGAGGCGAGCTGATGAGCCGCAAAACGGTTCACCTTAATATAGGTAACAACAGCGTCGTTACGGGCTGTACGCCGGCGCCTGCCATCGTAAGGGTGGTACAAAACGGCAGAACATACACTTGTAAAAACGCTGTAAACCAGAAAAACAGAACCCTGTTGAAACCTGTTTATTTAATAATGAAATGAAACGATTAACCTTTTGTCTTGCCTGCCTTTTTCTTGCCGTCACCTCTTCGTCGGCCTGCAATAATGACCCTGACGAGCAGTTAAGGCGCACCTTTGCCAACCCTTCCGGCGTTACAACCTCATGTTACTGGTATTGGATTTCGGGCAATATCAGTAGGGAAGGCGTTGTCAACGACCTGAAAAAGCCATGAAGAAAACCCGGTATAAACCGTGCGTTTATCGGCAACCGGGGCGTAAGGAAACGACGAGACGCCACGCGGTCGGTGAGAATTCTGTCGGCCGAATGGTACGACTATGCACACAGCCATGAAAAACGGCATCGCGTGAAGGTATCGAAATTGGCCTGTTTAACGGTCCCGGTTGGAGCCAGGCGGGCGGCCCATGGAACAAGAAAGAGCAGTCGATGCGCTACCTGGCGTCGCAGCATGCCATCGTCAAGGGAGGAGGAATGAAGACAGTTGTGTTTCCCCATCCGGCTGAATGGTTGCAGAATGTAAGGCTGCTGGCCTTCCCGCATAAGCGCGACGATGCACAAATTACGGCGCAAACCGACAACGTTACGGCGCTGGGTATCGACAATATAAGTGCGCTTTTCGACGGCTCGCCCGCTACAACGGCCCAAATCGCATCGAAAACGGCCACCGTTTACATCACCACGGCAAAGAAAAACTTTCATCTCCGGTCACTCCGTATTGAAATAGCGTCGCCCGTTAAGGGCTATGTCACCGTCAGTGCCGAACGCAACGGCACGTACGAAACGGTAAAAACGTTGCCCCTCGACCGCACAAACATGATGATAGAAATAGGTTATGACGTGCAGGCACCGATAGCAATGTCGCTGCCAGAAACCGTAGCCGACAAATTCCGACTGGATTTTCATATTACCAAACCGTGCACGCTGCGTGAGATTACGCTCGCCGAGACGCCCGTTGTTGACCAGTATCCCGAAAAAATTCTGGGCAAGATGGTGCAGGTTCCGCTGCCCATGTGGAACGAATACAAATGGAAAACGCCTGTTAATTACACGGGAAACGACGTCGTTGCCGCTGCCGATGTAATGGTTATCATCAAATCTCCACGGCGATACGCTTGCCTACGCCTTTCCTGACGGCACATGGGAGGTGGTTCGCACCTATATGGCTCCCACGATGATTATGAATGCGCCCACCCTTCCTGACGACGGGCGCGGGCCTGAAGTGGACAGATGGAATCACGATGCGCTGAAAAACCATTACGACAGCTTCGTGGGCGACCTGATAAAACGTATTCCTCCCGACGACCGCACAACGTGGAAGGTGATGGTTTGCGACAGTTACGAAAAGGCAACACAGAATTTTGGTGACGACTTTTTCGAATATTTCCGTTCACATTTCGGTTACGACCCAACGCCTTATCTGCTGGCTTACGATGGCATTGTGGTGGAAAGCTCCGAAAAAACCGACCGCTTTTTATGGGACTTAAGGCGCATGATAGCCGACCGTCTGGCTTACGACCACATTGGTGCACTACGCGATTTGGGCCACCACGACGGCTTATCGCTGTGGCTTGAAACCTATGGCCACTGGGGATTCCCCGGTGAATTTCTGCAATATGGCGGACAATCGGACGAGGTTGCGGGCGAATTCTGGAGCGAAGGCTCATTGGGCGACATCGAAAACAGGGCGGCATCGTCGGTGGCTCACATCTATGGCAAGGGCAAAGTATCCTCAGAATCGTTCACGTGTGGCCCGCCAGAGTTCTCACGAAGCCCCAGAAACATGAAGCAAAGAGGCGATAAATTCTTCACCGAAGGGGTGAACAACACGCTGCTGCACGTTGTTAGTTCGCAACCCGAAGAGAAGAAACTGCCCGGCCTTAACTGCCCGTGGGGACAGGAATTTAACCGAAAGAATACGTGGTACAGCCATCTCGACCTCTTTACCACTTACTTAAAACGATGCAATTACATGCTTCAGCAGGGACGGTATGTGGCCGATGTGGCCTACTTTATAGGCGAAGATGCACCCGTAATGACAGGTATTACCGACCCACAACTGCCCAAAGGCTACCAGTTCGACTTTATAAATGCCGAAGTTATCGAAGGCAAGCTCACGGCTTCGGCCGACCATCTGCTGCACCTGCCGTATGGAAACCAGTACAAATTGCTCGTTTTACCTCCACTAAAAACCATGCGTCCGGCCATGATTCGCCGCATCAGGCAGTTGCTTAACGACGGTGCCGTGGTGCTCGGACCCAAGCCTTTGCACTCGCCAAGCCTGAAAGACTGGGGCGAGGGCGATGCCGAGGTGCGCCGTATAGCCGACGAACTATGGGGCGAAGCCCAACCCACGTGCGGCATGCGCCACGTAGGCAAGGACTTTTATTTACGGGTTACAGCATTGATGAGGTGTTCAGGCTCACGGGTAACACCCCCGATGCCCTGTTTGCAGGTGCTGAAGACGTGAAATTTGCGCACTTAACGCGCGACGATATGGACGTTTTCTTTGTATCAAACCAAACCGAAAAGCAGGTCGATTTCGTTGCACAGCTCCGCATAACAGGTCGTCAGCCCGAGCTTTGGACGCCGATTGACGGGCGCGTTCGCGTGCTGCGCTCGTTCAGTCAGGACGCTAATATCACGTCCGTTCCTATGCGTCTGGCACCCAACGAAAGTGTTTTTCTCGTGTTTAAAGAGCCTGCCCATACCGGCACGGCGTCGTTAAGCATGGATGATAATTATCCCGTGCCCGACACATTGCTCACTATCGACACCCCGTGGAGGGTGGCGTTGCAAACCATGTTTGGCGAAAAGAAGCAGCTTTCGTTGAAAAATTTGGTCAGCCTGACGACGAGTACCGACCGCTTTGTGAAGTATTTTTCGGGTACGGCAACCTATAAAAACACCTTTAATATGCCGCAGCTGCAGGCAGGATACAGTTATTTGATTGACCTTTCGCAGGTTTACGAAATGGCCAAAGTGAAGATAAACGGCCACTATGCCGGCGGCGTTTGGACGCCTCCATACACCATTGACATGACGCCATACCTGAAAAAGGGGCGCAACGAGGTTGAAATAACCGTGGTAAACAACTGGAAAAACCGTATCATTGGCGACTTACAGTTGCCTGAAAACGAGCGCAAAACGTCGTTCGGACATCTGTCTTACGGTGCCGATACGCCGTTACAAAACACGGGTTTAATAGGTCCTGTACGCATTTTAGAAACTCGTGAGCCTTAATTTAAAAGGGTATCATGGGGTATTAAAATCATTCTAACGAGAACTTAAAGGGCTAAGGCAATGAGCTTTGCGCCGTAACAACAATATCGTTTTGCTAAAACGGTAAACGGTTTATGCCATAATGGAGGGTGCTCGGCAGCCGTCAAACACCATTCTTACAGCCTTTTCATTGTAAACAAACACGCAAAACATGATAACACGCAATCACATTCGGACTACGTTTTTACGTTATGCACCTCCTCGGCGCCCTATTTGGCACATCAGCAAAAGCTCAAACGGCAACACTGGTTGCACAATCGAACAACGGTGGCATAACCGACCATTATGTTACACCAGAGAGAGTAGTGTGGATTTCAGACTCAACAGGACGTTTTGTGCGCCATGCCGAACGATTGACACGTCCGTTTTCGGGTCAGGTTTCGGTGGCCGACACGGCTTATACCGTCATGCAGAGTACTGCAACGCATAAGGCTGGGGTGCTCGTTGACTTTGGACGCGAGCTGCATGGCGCTCTTGAGATTGCATCGGCCATACGCCCAGAGCATGCGCCCGTAAGGTTAAGGGTGCGCCTTGGCGAATCGGTGACCGAAGCATTATCGGCTGATGGCGAGAAGCGTGGGGCGACAAACGACCACGCCATGCGCGATTTCATTCTGCCTGCACCATGGCTCGGCAACACACAAACGGGCAACACGGGCTTCCGCTTTGCCTATATCGAAGTGGAGGATACGGCTGTTCGCTACAACCTGCGGGCGGTAAGGGCTAGTGCGCGCTATCAGGACGCGCCGTGGTTAGGCTTTTTTATGTGTGACAATGCGCTGTTAACCGACATCTGGAACACTGGCGCCTATACCGTTCAACAGTGTATGCAGCAGTATGTTTGGGACGGAATTAAACGTGACCGCCTTGTATGGCTGGGCGATTTCCATCCCGAACTGATGACTATACTGTCGGTTTTCGGACATAACGACGCCATAGAGCGGTCGCTGAACTTTGCCGAAGCTGACGCGCCACTGCCATCGTGGATGAACGGTTCGAGCGCCTACTCGCTGTGGTGGCTGTTATGCCAGCGCGACCTATACCCTGTACAGGGGCGACCTTAATTATTTAAAGCAACGTCAGCCCTATATGAAAGAGCTGCTGAAACAGGTGTGCAGCCATGTAGACAACAAAGGACAGGAACACTTAGATGGCTTTCGTTTCCTCGACTGGCCGACGTTTGAGATGACCGATGTCATAGCATCTGGCATGCGGTCGTTGTGCTATATGGCCCTCAATGCTGGTGCAGAGATGGAGCGTGTGTTGGGCGACGACGATATGGTAACGATGTGCAGGCAGGCTGCCGAAAGGCTTCGCAAGCGCCCGTTGCCCAATTACGGCAACAAAGAGGCGGCGGCATTACGCATTATTTCGGGCCTTAGCAAGGGCACAACCGACCGTGATGTGCTGCTGAAAGGAGGGCCAAGGGGGTTCTCTACTTTCTATGGCTATTATATGTTAGAGGGTTTAGCGCGCGAGGGTAGGTTTGAAGAGGCTGTCGATATCATCAAAAAATATTGGGGAGGAATGCTGAATCTGGGGGCGACAACGTTCTGGGAGGATTTCGATTATGACGACCTCGCAAGGGCTTCACGCATTGACAGCATTGTGCCTGCTGGCCAATTCGATATTCATGCCGACCGCGGCACCAACTGTTATAAGGGTCTTCGAATGAGTCTTTGCCACGGTTGGGCATCGGGTGTAACCGCATGGCTGTCGCGTTATGTGCTGGGAATCATGCCCACCGAAGCGGGATGCCGCGCCGTTACTATCGAACCGCATTTGGCAGGTTGCAATGAGGTGCTTGGCTCGTTTCCCACACCGTTCGGCGTTATTACCGTAAACCACAGGCGTGCAGCCGACGGAACCATATACAGTATTGTGGAAGCGCCTGAGGGTGTGCGCGTTACGCTGAAAGGTGCAGTGGCTAAAGGCGACATAAAGACAGATAGAAAAGATGGAAGAACAGGATTGACAGAAAGACAAAATGAACCTGTTTTTCAGCTGATTTTGAGTTATAGGAAAGGCTGAAAGGATATATTTTAAGATGAAACAGGCATATTTTGGATACTGTAATGCAAATAAAGGGTGCAGGAAAAAAGGGAGAAATAGCAGCGTGACGACAAAATAATGAAAACTTTTCGCATCGTTTATTTCAGCTAACAATTATATGTTTATCTTTTGACGCAATTTAAAAATGATGGTTTAATAATCAAAATATTGAAACAGCTATGTATGCAGATTTACAAACGTACATCAATATTGCACTGAAATTAATTACCGGCATGCTCGGTATTCTGGTGTTTTTGCGCATAACCGGCAAAGCACAGATGGCCCAGTTAACACCTCTCGATACCGTGAGTGCATTCGTAATCGGTGCCCTTGTCGGTGGTGTTTTGTACAATCCGGACATGTCTATGTGGCACATTCTGTTTGCTTTGGCCGTATGGACCGGCTTTAACATGCTGGTTCGCTTTGCTATGCGGTCGGCCCGTCTGAGGCATTTCATCAAGGGTGAAAGCTCATTCCTCGTGAGAAATGGAGCTATCAACTTCAAGGCTTTTAAGCGTAACAGCCTGGAAATGGAACAATTCCGTATGCTGCTGCGGCAGAAAGGCATTTTCTCTATGTTTGATGTTGACGACGTTGTTTTTGAAACGAACGGTGCAGTAACGGTTCTTCCTACCGAAAGAACGGCCGATTCGATACTGTTTGTCAATAACGGAGAGATTGTAGAAAGCAGTCTTAAGAAGGCCATTGCTCGCGCGAGCTGGTGCTTCGCAACATTGTTCGCAACGGTTTCAAGGGTCCGCATGAGCTGTTCTGCATGGAGTGGACACCGCGCAGGGGTTTTTACTTCGTAACTTTTGACGGCGATGTAAAGCGCGATACAAAAAGAAATTCTGGCTACTGAAATCGAAAACGAAATTCAAACCTGATGTAATCAGGGGTGGTTCAAGCTCCTTATTTGGTGGCAGCCCCCTAAGTTAGGGGTTGAGGGTCTGAACGTCTTCCCTAAGACACAAATCGACAAATCTTTCTTTTTAGACATAAAGACAAAAAGCACATATATTCTGTTCGAAACGGGCAGAATATAAACATAAAAAGCACGCTATCCGTATGCAATCACATACAGACAGCGTGCTTTTGAGGTTGATCTAGAGGCATTGATTGTTCGACCCCCATCCCCTAACAGGGGCACGTTCCCCGCCGAACAAGGGATGAAAATACGATGGTTCAGACCCCATCCCCTAACTTAGGGGCGCGTTCCCACCATATTCCCTACAAATCAACCTCACGAGCAAACGGGTTGAGGATGGTATCTACCCATATTGCAAAACACTTTCCGGCTGATTTTACCGGCAGGAAACGGTACGTTGTAAGGCTCAAGACTTGTGTGCATAAGGGTGAGAGATGCTCAATACCTGCTATTTGATGGGCTTTCATGATACGGGCGAACACCTGTTGCAGCGTTTCGGCATTGAGATTTGCAGGTACTAAGGACGACATGCTATCGGTAGAAATTGCCGACGAGGCCGTATAGAAGCGGAAAAAGACGCTCAACATCGCCGGGCTTGTACAACACTATCGACATCGAACCACGTTTCGTTGCTCCAGTCGTGATGGCGTCCGCGCCCCTGCAATATGCCCGTAACGCCGATGCGTTGCAGCACGGGGAAGAGCGCGTCGCTGCGTGGAACGTCGAGGAAAGGCAGCAGATGGTTGCCCGTTTTCAGCAGTTGTCGCTGCACATCGCGCACACTGAGGCGGCAGGGTACACGCTTTTGGGCCACGGCCATGGCTGCAAGCGTTCCCGCAACCTGACCTATCTGCATCACGACAGGCTGCAAACGCGAGGTGCCATTCACCAGATTGGTAACCGAAACAGCCTTTTCGGCCAGTATCAAACGGTTGTCATCGCGCGGAAAGAACACCCCAGAGGCAGTCCCCATGAAGGTATTGACGGCAGCGTAAGGTCGGGAACAGGATGCTCATTGTGGTGTTGGTCAACAGGATAATCGCCTACTGCCACAGCCGTTCTGTAAAGAGGGGCGGGACGATTGTATGGCGTGAGGATGTCGTTCAGCGTAAAAAGCACACGCCCTGCGAGCGACGGCCCTCACGATAGTAAGGAAAGAAAGGCAAACCGTCGGCAGTAGGATACTCGTCGGCAAGGCCAAGGTTGTGCATTCCCAGCTCGTTTTGCATGAAATAAAGAAAGCGAAGCGACTTCTCTTTGGCTTTTCTTTCGGCGCTGTCGCGCTGAAAAGGCGTATAGTCGACGTCGTTAAGGTAATAGTCGTTGCCCGATAAGGGCCAGTTAATCATATAATTTTCCGTTGGGCGGCGGCCGTAGTTCATCATCATTTCGGCCGTCCACGGCAGTTTTTCAGGTTGCTGTCGTTGAGGCTGTTGATGCAACAGTTTCGAAATTCGCGTGCATCGTAACCCTCGGGACGCGTCATTTTTGCGGCTTATCATACTGTTTAAGAATCATTACATACGTCATGTCCTGCACAACAGGCTGTGCTTCGGCAGGTGCCCAGGGCTCATCCGTATCGTTTCGCGCGTCAAGGCCCACGTGATAAGGCAAGCCGGCAGCATGGGCTACATCGCCCAGCTCGGTAGCATCAATCAGATAGTCGGTGCTTATCAGCTCTTCTTCTTTATTGTGTACAATTATAAGCTGCCATCCGCGTGACGTACGGCGCAGGTGTTTCCATGTAGTTTGCGGACGGTAGGTGATGTCAGGCTCGGCCGATACCCAGCTTTGGAAGATACGATTACCCACTGAAGGCTCAAACTGTATCATGCTCACCCAGCCCGTTTGCAGCGCAGCCATCGAACCATAATGGCGTGCAAGCTCAGCCTGAAAATCGCCCCACATACCGCTTGGCAGCCTGTAACAGCCGTCGGTAGCGCTAACACCTGCCGCCGTTAACATGCCGCCGAGCCACGGTGTGGCATCAATGAGGAGCGTTTTAGCACCTAATCGTGCGCTTTGCACGGCAGCACATACACCGCTTGTGCCCCCACCCACAACGACAACCTGATAGTGACGGGCGTGGACAGCGAGGCAGAAAGTCAGGAAAAAGGCCAGTAAAATGTGTTTCATATAATGTTTTTCTTGTTTTTTCAGTTTTACGGTCTCTATATTATAATAGGTGTACCTTGCATTGCCGGTTTAATGGCAACTATGGCAAAGGTACGAAAGAAAACCAAAAGCCCGTATTGGCAGCGTCAAAAGATAGTTTTTTGCATACGAATTAAGAGTTAAGGTAGCGAAAAACAAGAATCATGCTTGCTCGTATTCGTCACGAGCATGATTCAAATGAGGTTTGTTCGCACCAGCGAACCATATTCTTTGCACGAGGAAGCAGCGAAAGTCCTGTCTTGGTGAGGTGCCAGTGTCCGTTGTGCTGCGTAATGAGATTGTCGGCAGCCAGTAGGTTGATGGTGTTTTCGATCTCATCGACCGATAAATTGGCCATGCTGTTGACAAGTTGAGCCTTTGTAGCCTCGCCCTTGTCGCCCAACTGAAGCACCATCCACAACGCATCGGGCTGACAAACGCGGGCCAGAACGTTGCGGATGGGGCAGTGGGGAATTGCGAATCAGTTACCATTTTAATTCGTCAGCGAGGATAACGCCGTCGGCTGCCGGTGTATCGGCATTGCCAAAGCTGTTGGCTTTATACTGAATGCAGAGCATCAGCATTTCGGAGTTGCCCGTATTCTTCAGTGCACGCTTGCCTTCAGGCGATACTCGAACAATGCTTCCTTCAGACACTTTGAACGTTTCGCCGTCAACCTGATACAGTCCTTCACCCCTGAGAATAAAAGTAAAGCTCTTCGTGTTGCTTGTGAGTGTGTAGGAAACCGCTGTCCTGTCACGGTGCGAGAGCCTGAAAAGACAGCTCACTTCCTGTCGTCTTCAACGCCCCTCCGGCGAATACTTTGCCGGGAATTTCGATGTCGCCCATCGGCAAAACATACTGATTAATTTCACTTAACTTACCTACATTTACTGCTGTAAAGTTCTTTCCGCTCTTTGTTAATTCAATTGTCTTCATTGTTTTTGTTGTTTGTTTGTTTTTATATTTTTGTATTGTTTTGTCTTATTGACGATGCAAAAATACTGATAACCAAACGCTTATACAAGTAGGCACAAAAAGGTCAGACGGTTACCAATATGTTAGTAATGCTGATTACAAGACGATTGTAAAACAGAGGTTTAACACTATTTAAGCATAAAAGATAATATTGTAATGATAGAGAGTAGTTACTTTTGTAGTGTAATGGTTATAAAGTAATCTTTAGGTATGAACAGAACCGAGGTGAGGGATGCACTGTTTCCACGCTGTCCCATAAGAAATGTATTGTCGCGCATTGGCGACAAGTGGTCAATGCTTGTACTCTTTACCTTAGAGAACAACGGGTGCCAAAGGTTCAAGGAATTGCAGCGAAACATACCTGATATATCGCAGAAAATGCTCACGGCAACGCTTAAAACGCTCGAGGCCGACGGGCTGGTAAGGCGCGAAGCCTATGCAGAAGTGCCACCGCGTGTGGAATATTCACTGTCGGATAAAGGACGTAGTCTGCTGCCTCTTATTAATAATCTGCTTGCCTGGGCGATCGAAAATATGGATGGAATCATCGCATCGCGTGAACATTTTATGTTGAAATAGACAGGAAACCCTATGTTATGAAGGCATAAATATGGTGTTGATGAAGCAGGTGTCTTATATAATTAAGGTGTAAGAACTGCATGAACGAACACCAAGCCTTATATAATTAAGGTGTAAAACGAATATAAACAAGGTGTAAAATAGCTTTGCTAACAAATGTTTACCGCCAAAATACTGTCATCATAACGGTGTGATGGGGTAGTAAGACAGGCTGTTAATTAATATTAAACCGATGTATATTCTATGAATAAATGATATAAAGTATAAGAAAAGTAAGTATATTTGAAGTCGGATAATTAAAAACCGAAACCTTTATTATCATTATTTCCAACAAAGATTTTTAAAAATTAGACGACAAAAATGAATATTCTACGATCGACAAGAGAGTTGAAAGGGATAGTATTTGCCACAATCTGCGTGCTTTTAATGGCTGGTTGCGGTGGCGAAAAAGGCGAAGGTCCTGTAAATCCCCCAACACCGGGGCAGGGTGGAGGCAATAAACCCAAGCCCTTCGACAGGCGAAACGGCCGTTCTTCCGCAAAAACTTCCGTGCTGCATGGGTTCCTACGGTATGGAATCTGGACTGGCCGCAGAACCAGACAACCGAAACAGGGACAGAAAGCACTGTTTACACAGTATCTCAATAAACTGCAAGAACTGCACATGAACGCCATGTTCTTTCAGGTTCGCCCCCGTGGAGATGTATTCTGGGAATCGCAATACGAACCCTGGAGCCGTTCAATTACAGGCACTGAAGGGCAGAAACCCTCATACGATGTGTTGCAGTGGATGATAGATGAGTGCCATAAGCACGGCATTGCATTCCATGCATGGATAAACCCTTACCGCATAGCGACGGGCACTAATCCCACAATTTCGTCAATGATACCGCAGAAATTGCAGAAGAAATACCAGAAGGTGGTTATCTATAATCCTGCAATGCCCGAAACACGTGAGCGTATTGCCAATATCGTCGAGGAATTGTTGCAGAAGTATGACGTTGATGGTATTCACTTTGATGACTATTTTTACCCGGCGTTAGAAGCGGGCGAGTCGATGAACGACAATGCCGAATATCAGAAATATGGCTCAAACTTCAGAGATATTAATACGTTCCGTCGTGCCATGGTCGATTCGATGGTGACAAAGGTACAGCGTACCATTCGTGAGGTTAAGCCGTCGGCGGTGTTCTCTATTTCCCCTGCGGGCAACCTGAATAACAATTTAAACCAGCTGTTTTCGGATGTTCCGCTATGGTGTCGCAAAGGATGGGTTGACGTAATTATACCGCAACTATACTGGTCTACATCAACTTACTTCCCCCCTCGCCTCAACGACTTTATTACACAATGCAATGGAAAGAACAAGTTGATGGTGGGATATGGATTGTATCGCTTCGAATCGGGCGACAATTCATATCCGGATAATTCCGACTGATGCGCCAGATGACAATGGCCTATGGTAAAAAGCAGATCATTGGCAGCGCATTTTTACCGCGCCAAAGACCTGTTGGACAATCCCAAAAAACATCGATGAGGTGATAGCTAAAAAAGTTTGCAAAGCTCGCACTTTTTGCCTTATTTGAGCCAGCTTCCCGAGGCTAAACCTACTGCTCCGAAAGGCTTAAAGGCAGAAGGCAACAAGCTGACGTGGGATGCCGTAGCCGGTTGTTACTATGCCGTTTACCAGCATAATGGCGACAAAAAGGAAGCAACCTTGCTGGCTATTGTACAGACAAATAGCTACGATTTGACGGCAAAGGGCAAGTTTTTGTCACTGCCGTGAAGAAATCGAGACAATGCCGAGAGCGAGATTTCGGCAATAGTTGAGTAAAAAGTAAAAAGGTAAAAAGTAAAAAGATTTGATGGAGAATAACAGGCTCTTTGTTACGAATACACGTAATTGTCTGAACTCTTTATGGTTGGTTAAGGGTGGATATTTCGCCCATTATGGTCCAGCAATCTTTTACTTTTTACCTTTTTACCTTTTTATTTTATGCCTATGATTTTCCTTTCACCTAATAACAATCACGTATGAAACACTTTTTACTGACGATGGCATTGTGCCTTCCCCTCGCGGCGGCGGCACAGGTGCTAGTGTTCAATCTATCGAGAAGGTGCCAATTTCCTGCCGATGCCGACAATTCGCTGGCAGCTATCAGTCCGGCGAGGCGATTACATTCTTCTTACGTCAACAAACCATCGCGGGCTGAAGAAATTTGATTTAGCCAGCAGAGTAACCACAACACTTACGGAAGCTGAAGGCGCCGGCTACGGTGTAACGGTGGCTGCTGACGGTAAAACCGTTGTCTTTCGCGAAACAACGTTTACACCGCAGCACCTGAAGATGACGGCTCTCAAGAGTATTTCGCTCGAAACAGGAGCGAAACGCGAGCTGCTCCCGCTCAAAGAACGTTGCAAGGCTATCGTATTGACGGCAATGCGGCAGCGGTAATCAGCAAGGGCAAGATGAGAATGCGTTCACTGAACGGGGCTAAAATTGTTGCTACACCGCCTACCTTGTCGCTTACTCAGAACCATGAGATGCAGCTTACACGTAACGGTCGCACCACCCTTCTGGCGCCAAACGGCAAGAACGTGCGCTATATCTGGCCGTCGTTATCGCCTGACGGAACGAAGGTTCTGTACTATGTTAGCGGTGTAGGCTGCTTTGTCTGCGACCTTAACGGCAATAACGTTAAGCCCATGGGCCAGCTGAGGGCTGCAAAATGGTACGACAACACAACCATTGTTGGCATGAACGACAAGGACAATGGCGAGTATGTTACCTCGTCTTCCATCATTGCGAAGACACTTTCGGGAGCAGAACAGACGCTTACAAGCGAAGATATTATCGCACAATACCCGCAGGTGAGCCTCTCTGCACGCAAGATTGCCTTTGAAACACCACTGGGCGAAACCTACATGATAAACCTTAAATAATTATCGCTATGAAAAAGTTATTTGTACTTGGCATGGTAGCGATAATCGCTACTGGCAATATTTTTGCACAAACTACATCGAAACCGGCCGACCAATTGCGTTTTTATCTCAACCCAGGACATGGCGGATGGGGACCCAATGACCGCCCTGCGGCAACTATTCCATTCCCTGCTCTGGCCGACGGAAGGCCTGATTCGTGCGGCTTTTACGAAACAAATACCAACCTTTGGAAGGTGGCAGAGCTGCACCATACGCTGATACGCATGGGCGTGAAGCCTGAAAATATTACCTATTCGCGTACTTCAAACGGTCCGCACTGGCCGTGGGTTCAGGAAGACGATGACGGTGTCTGCAACCGTCCATTGTCTGAAATATGCGAGAAGTGGAATCGGGTAACTACGATATGTTCGTTTCCATCCACTCAAATGCGGCTGGCGACGGAACCATGACAAACTATCCGCTCTTCCTTTATCGCGGTCATGATGGCGAAGATGGCGATTTAGCCAAGGGAAGCAGGGCGATGGCTAAGGCGTGCTGGCCTTATCATTGGGAGAATTTTATTGACCATTTAAGTGCGTACAGTCTTACAAACATGAACCTCCGCGGCGATATTGACTTCTATGGAGGCGAATATCCACTTACCCTTAGCAATGGAAAGGTATACAATGGCTACCTTGGCGTGTTACATCATGGCACTCCGGGCTTCCTCCTCGAAGGCTATTTCCATACCTATCAGCCTGCACGCCACCGTGCTTTAAATAAGGATTATTGCTACCAGCAAGGCGTACGACTGGCGCGTGGTATCTGTAAATACTTTGGTTTAAAGCCCGAAACCAAGGGTTATATTATGGGAACCATTAAGGATATGCACGCCAAGATGAAGAATGTACTCTACCAATATGCTCCCGGATCGAACGATCAGTGGGTGCCCTATCAACGGTGCGAAGATTCATCTGCTGAAGAATGGTGCCATTGTTGATACCTATCAGGTTGACGATTTCTACAACGGTGTGTTTGTATTTAAGAATCTTGAACCGGGCGATTATACGTTTATGCTCGAGAAAGACGGTTATAAGCCGCTTGAAGGCGACAATACAAAGCCGCTCACGGTGAAGGCAAACGAAACCTCTTATGTAAAACTGCTGGCCGAATCAACCGATTATGTTCCTCCAACGGTTACCTATTATAACTATCCCGAGCCTGCAATGACAACCTATGCAGCCGCTCCTTCTGTGCTGAAGATGGGCGAAAAGACGTCGGATAACCTCGCCATTGAGGGAACTGTACGCCGTATGCTTACGCGTGGTGACTCAACAGTGGTGCTCTCTGACGCCGCAGGCGAGCCTAAATTATACCTTGTTGACAACAAGGATCTTAAGATTATTAAGCAAATTTCGACGACAGGCATTGCCCCCTGCCGAAACCGATAACCGGATTCTACTCGCGTTTGAACGACATTGCGTTTACAGCCGACGGACAACTGGTTGGTGTGAACAGCGTTCGCAACCAGTTTAGTGCCGGTCAGGTGGACGAAGGATACAAGCGTGGCACGCTAAGGTTCTACAAATGGGCCACACTTGATGCCAGCCCTGTTGAGTGGTTTACGTCTCAAAGTTCGGCAAACTTCTATCGTGCAGATGTAGGACGCGGTCTGGCTGTGAACGGATCAGCTGACGATTGTGCAGTAATTACATCGGGTGTTACCTCTGGTTCGTCACGCGGCGGACGCTTCCTGATTATAAATGTAAACGATAACCAGGTTACATCTACGGTATTTAGTGAGAAAACCATTTCGGGAAGCAACTATGGTGAGGGCCGTCAGGGCGCAACTCCACAGCTGGCAGTATCGCCTCGCACCGATGAAAACTACTATCGTCGACGGCGAAGCGGGCATGCCTCTTGAGTTCCATCCTACCGGAACATCGAACCAGGACAGCCCCGTTATCGGTCAGATTGCTGACGATGATCTGGGCAATGCTGCTGTCGGTTTCCAGTGCTTTAAGTACGCCGGCCACCAGTTTATGGTGTCTCCATTTGTAAATGCCTCCGGTGTTGGCGGCGTAAGGTTGTACGATATTACCGGCGGTCTTGACAAGGCACGCCTTGTAAGAACCGAAACAACAACATTGACGGCACCCGAAGCAACAGGTAACATTGCAGCCGGAGCCAAGGTTAACGATGCCGATATTACGCTTTACCTGCTCCATGGCACCCGTCTTACAGCCTTTACCAGCAACGGTGTTGAACAGCCTGTGGTAAAAAACATCTATGCTTACGCGCTGAACAGCACAAAAGAGAGCGACGGTTCGTATACGTTTACGTTTAAGTCGAACACCGCTGCCGCTGCTGCTGCGATAGTATTTACCAATGTTGCCGACGGCACTGAGGTTGGACGAATACCGGTTAATGTAGCCGAGGGTGAGAATACCTTTACTTTTGCCCAGGACTTTATTCCGGGAGATGCCGGCCTTACCCTCAACTGGGCGGTAACACTTAAGGGCGAAAACGTATCCCGTGTAGCGCTAATCAACCAGCTCGACAGTTATACCGGTGCTATTTTCAGCTCTGTTGACAAGTCGCCTGAATCGCCGTTCTTCGGACAAGTTTACGTAAACCACCGTGCTTCATATGCTAATGCGCAGAACGGTCTGTATGCCTACGACCCGTCGTATACGCGTATCAACAGTACCGTTGCACGCGGAGGTGTGAATCCTTCAAACAATTACCGTATTGCAGTAGGACCTTTAGGTAAGGTATGGATGGCTGAATGGGCCGACGCCAACTCGGGTGTTTACATTGCTGACCCCGCTGATCTCACGAAGCCCTTTACACAATTCTTCCTCGGTACACGCGATGGCGAAGGCCTTTTCACCAACGATGGGGCTAAGGTTGGCTCGTCAACACCTGGCGTTGCCATCGGCGGCACGGGTGCTGATACACGTCTTTATGTAGCCAATGAGGACATGGGGAACGACATTGGTGTCTATCAGATAGGACAACCCGACGGCAGTATTGCCTACGAATGGGGCAAAGCACCAAGCTATACGCTCCCTGTGGGCCGGTATTTAATCAATTCCGACATTGCCATTGCTCCCGGAAAGGACGGCGGTGCCTGGTGTTCGCAGCGTCGAGGACAGGGCAACAATACGAAGAATGTACCGTCGTTGCTGTATGTTACACGCGATGGCAACGTAACGTTCAACAGTGGTGAGGGCGACTTCCCGTTGCTTCTCAACGGTTCTGCCGGCGGCGGCTTCGCTGTTTCAGCCCATCAGGACAAGCTCGCTATTGGCGATGCAAAGGGCGTTGTGCAGGTATTCAACGTTACATGGGATGCCAATGTGCCCACACTTACACCGGCAGGCAGCTTCAAATGCGATGCAGCCAATGCAGGTGGCAGTATATTTGAGATGAACTTCGATTATGCAGGCAACCTCGTTTGCTCGGGTGCAAAGCTTGGCATTTATGCCATGCCGACGGCCGAAAACCTCACTACCACACCTGCCCGCAAGGCTCTTACCGTGGTGAAGACGGCCAATGCTACCGGCGTTGACAATGTGGAAGCAACCACAGAAGTTCGTGCTCTCTTCTCGGGCAGCCTGTTAACGGTTGAGGCTCCTGAAGCCGTAGAGAAGGTAGAAGTGTATGCAGCCGATGGAACACGCGTGGCCGAAAGCCGTCATTCACGCTTTACGGTAGATGCTCCAGCCGGTGTTTATCTTGTGAAAGTGAACACATTTGCAGCCGTTAAGGCCGTGAAGAAGTAATCTTTTAAATCATATCTCTATTGAAGGGAGGCAGCTTTGTGCTGTCTCCCTTGTTTTCGTTTGCCCGTGCCCCCTAAGTTAGGGGGTTGGGGGTCTGAATTACTCGTACACGCCTCTCCAAACCCTTCCGAAAAGCGGCCTTTCTAACTGCGCGCGTAAGCACAAAGAGGCTGTTACGAGCTTGATATGTCGGCTCTTTTGTAAAAGCACGAAAATATGTTCTTTATGTCTTTCTGTTGCTTTTTAAATAGTGTCTTCCTGTCGGAGGGTCCGAGTACATCGACAATCATATTATAAACCCTCCTGTCGCGTTGAGTAGCCTGCAGTCATCTCTTTCAGAGAGTCTTTGGAAAGCTCTTTGTCGGGCGTTCAGCCCCCGTCCCTCCAGCTTAGGCTGCTAATTTTAACCCATAACAGCTTGGCTTTACTCCCTTTTCCTCCTTACATTACATCATGATGTATCTGCTGTTTTGCCTGTTAGGTTCGTTGTACGACGACCGTCAGCTGCGTGTATGGCGGCCGTCGGATAGTGCGTATGACGGTCGTCAACAGCACTGCTGGCGGCCGTCGAACAATGACCTTTGTGCAATAGTTCTTTGTCCCTCTGCACAGCTATCGCACAACCTTACCGTCGTAATCGTATATCCTCACTGTCGTATTCCAACAATCTTACTGTCGTTATTGTATATCCTTATCGTTGTATCCCTGCAGCCGCACCGTTGTTTTTCGTGTATCTTCACCGCCATATCCCGGCAGCTTATATATAATAAGGTGTATGCCCTGACAATTTTGCGTAACAAGAATAACATCGCTTTGTTCTACAAAAATGGTTGCCGTGTGCTTATTTCAAAGATACAAAGGCAGTTACGAAAACGTGTGCTTTTGATGGTTTTTCAGGACCGTGAAAAACTTTATTTTCTTATATTTTTACCTTAATTATGTTTTTGCTGTTTCTCTTTTATTGTTTACTTTTGCAGCCGCAAGGTAAACAAAAAGGAAATCTTCAATAAAAGAAAAATGTGTTGATAGTTTTACTTTTTGGAAAACTTTTCCTTAACGCGAAACAAAAAGTTTTCCAAAAGTTATCTTCCCGACAATGTTTTCGAGTGGTTTGAATAATAGTGTAAAACCATAATAAAATAATAAGTAACTGAGCAATGATACAAGTAAGAAAAAGAGACGGTAGTCTTGTACCGTTCGATTTGTCGAAAAATCAAAAATGCAATACTCAAAGATTTAAAAAGCTATTCATCACGAAGGAAACATCGATGATATTGCAACACATTATGCTAACCGCGTTGACGGACTTTGTCGTGAGAAGTATCTTGGCAAGAGTGAGATTTTTGACATCGAGAATATTCAGGATACCGTGGTACAGGTATTGGCCAGCGAGGGCGAGGTAAGAGCAGTAATTGCCTACTGTGAGTATCGTTATCAGCACAAGCTGGAGCGTGAACATCGCATCAAAAAAACATACGAAGACAAGCTCATGGCCAAGAACGTGGTAAACCAGAACGCCAACATTGACGAATATTCGGGCGGAGGACGTAGCGGCGAGGCTGCCAACGTGTACGAAAAACAGTATGCCCTGGAACACTGCATGTCGAAACTGGCTCGCACGAACCACGAAAACAACGAGGTTTACATACACGATTTGAACAAGTATGCCATTGGTTTCCACAACTGTCTGAGCATTCCGTTCGACGATTTGTTGTCGAAGGCTTCCACACAAGGCAGGGCGACGTGCGTCCCGCCGGCTCTTTGAACACGGCCATGCAGTTGGTTGCCGTTATCTTTCAGCTGCAAAGTCTGAACCAGTTCGGCGGCGTTTCGGCTACTCATCTGGACTGGACGATGGTGCCTTACTTCAGAAAGTCGTTCATGAAACACTATATTGTAGCGTGGGCTAAGTCGCAGGACAGCTTCGGTGACACCGATTTCATCAAACTTTATGACGAAACTTATACCGACGCGGTGGGCGTGATACGTTCGGTTTTCGACGAGTGGTGCGACAAAAACAAGGATAGTTTCTTTGCAGCAACAGGGCCTGACGAAGGACGATTTTACGCTTGCCAATAAGGAAAAACTCGATAACAAGCTATACAACAGCGCACTGTGCGATACCCTTCAGGAGCTTCGGCAGGCTGTTGAAGCCATGTATCATAACCTCAATACGCTGCAAAGCCGGTCGGGTGACCAGCTTCCGTTTACGTCAATCAACTATGGAACGTGTACCTTCGAAGAGGGAAGGCTCGTAACGCGCGCCCTTCTTCTGGGCAGTTTGGAGGGTATCGGCTTCCACCATAACACGCCAATCTTCCCCTGTGGCATCTTCCAGTATATGAAAGGAGTAAACGATCGCGAGGGAACACCGAACTACGACCTGAAGCAACTGGCCATGAAGTCGACGTCGCAACGCCTTTATCCCAACTACGCCAACGTGGACTGGAGTGGCAACGAGGGTTACGACCGCAACGATCCGCGCACATATTTCTCAACGATGGGATGCCGCACGGCAAACGGTTTCGACATCAAACGGCTTCGGACAGTTGAAGGACGGGCGCGGCAATATCTGCCCAACCACCATCATTATGCCTACGCTGGCCATGGAAGCAGGCGGCGATGTGGAGAAGTTTATGACGCTTTTAGACCAGAAAATACACGAAGCCAAGGATACTTTAATTGAGCGTTTCAACTGGATTTGCTCGCAAGACCCGCGCTCTACCCCTTTTATGTGGGATAATAATACCATGGCAGGCTACGTGCCTGAAGAAGGAATACGGTCGGCTATGAAGCATGGCACGCTGGCAATAGGCCAGTTAGGCATGGCCGAAACGCTGCAAATTCTTATCGGTATGAATCATACTCATCCCGAAGGACTGGCTTTGGCCAAGCGCATAGAAGAACTTTTCAGCAAGCGCTGCAACGAATTTAAGCACGAATACAAACTGAATTTCGGTGTGTATTATACGCCGGCCGAGAACCTCTGCTTTACGGCGATGAAGAAATTTAAGGAGCGTTACGGCGTGATTAAGAATGTTTCCGACCGCGATTATTTCACCAATTCCATTCATGTACCCGTATGGGAGCAGATGACGCCGTTTGAAAAAATCGACATTGAAAGCCAGCTTACGGGCTATTCATCGGCCGGTTGCATCACGTATGTGGAATTACCGTCGACAACCAAGAACAATATTGCAGCGCTTGAAGAGATTATTGATTACGCCATGGCGCACGATATTCCCTACTTTCGCCATCAATGTGCCCAACGATACATGTCTGGATTGCGGATACACTGATGAGATAAACGATGCCTGTCCTGTTTGCGGCAGCGAGAATATACGTCGTTTGCGCCGTGTAACAGGCTACCTGACCACCGACTATCACAATTTTAACCATGGCAAACAGTGTGAGGTTGGCGACCGTGTAAAAAGCATATTAGGAGTATCATTGCTGTTGCGACTAACGCCACCAGCTACCGAATTATAGGTGAACCGCCCTGTTCTGACGGGCGGTTCATTTTTATTTCTCTTGCCGCCTGCTCCGATTTTTGTGGGTGATATACTCCGATTCCATAGGTAATATGCTCCATATCTGGCTCATTTTATGCTTCAATTTGATGGGCATCATGCCTCAATTTCGTGGGTGATATGCCTTGTTTTTCAGATGGCATACCTTGTTTTTTCGAGCTGTTTACTTTAATTTTGTAGCAGGTTGGCTTTTCTTTTTACAATTACTTTATTTTTATTTTACTGATGCTGCGCTTTCATAATATTACATCGTGTGACGTAAATAACGGCGAGGGATTTCGCGTAACACTGTGGGTTGCGGGCTGCTCGCACCATTGTAAAGGGTGCCAGAATGAGCAGACATGGAGCTTTACGGGCGGTCGTCCTTTCACCGATGCCGATAAACAATATCTGTTTTCAGAGCTTTCAAAGTCGTATGTCCGGGGCCTTACGCTCTCAGGCGGCGACCCTCTTGATTCGTTTTCCGACGTGATTGCGCTTGTTCGTGAGGTTCGCGACGCTTTTCCTGCAAAGGATATTTGGCTGTATACGGGCTACACAATGGAACAAATTGAAGACGGTAACATGGCGGAGATTCTGCCTTTATTGGATGTTGTGGTTGACGGACCGTACATAGAGGAGCAGCGCGACGTCACACTCGCCTTTAGAGGTAGCAGGAATCAGAAGATCATCAGGATTAAAAGATTTAATCCTGATGATTAAAAATTAAAAAAATTAAAGAATTAAATTCTTAGGATTAAAGAATTAAAAGATAAAAATTAAAGTGGGGTACTCAGGAATAAAAAGGTAAAGGTGTAAAAAGATAAAGTAAACATTGATGGATGAAATGATTAGGGCCGCTGCAAAATCATGTAAAGGCAAGACTGAAAGGTGTTTTCAGCGACAGAATACAAAAGGGCTGTGTCGTCACGACACGGCCCTTTCTCATCTATCAACATGTAATTGATTCGACAATGTTTAATTAAGAAAGTTAAATTTTAGAATAATAGTTACTTGTTTACTAACTTTTTCCCGTTCTTTATTACAACTCCCTTATAGGCATTGCTTACGCGTTGCCCTGCCATATTGTAGACTGGAGCGTTGTTGCTGTCTTTTTTCTCAACTTCAACATTGCGTATTCCAGTTGGTTCTACACCATTGATTTTTACGATATAGTTGCCACGGTCGAGGAGAGTACGGTCTGTTTTGTGTGCCAGTTTGCCGTAAACCACAACTTCATCTCCCACTTTCGGCTTGCTTTCTTCAGTAAACGGGTTGTCCTTATTGAAGCGGCCGGCGTAAACGAAGAGCTGTTTTGTGCCTGAATTATCCTCACTAATCCAGTATTCGCCGTTGTTATAGGCATGCTCTGCAAAGTCAAAGTTCTCCAGACTTGATACTATTCCCTTGACGTAAACCCAGTCGTTCAGTCCTTCTCCTGCCGTTGCGAGCTGCTGTGCCCTGCTTATTGTGTAAGCTGTTTCAGGCGTATTGGCAATGCTTACTGCGCCGCCATATTCGCCTTGTGTATAGTATTTAACGCGTGATATTTGCACCGAGCCGTTGCTCTTGGCCGGTTTGTTGTCGAAATAAACGGCATAGAACCTGTCGGCTCTGGGCGCAGGTATGGTGAATACCATCGGTCCTTTTACCCATTTGTCGGCTGGCATTTCAATGATGCTTTCGGCATTTGTGCCGTCTTCTGATATGGCAAGGAATACTTTGTTGAGTAACGACTGGTCAATTTTGTCAACATCCAGTACTATTGTAGCCACTGCTTCGCTCATCTTTTTGGCGGTAGCGATGTTGGCTACGCTCGCGTTGTTTTTGCGTCCACAGCGTACATACGTCCAGTTGTTATTCCAGTTGTAGTTGTTGAAATTGGTTAATGCCCACTCGTAATTGCCTATTTTTGCGGTCCATGTTTTGTGTAGGCTCCGCCTATGGGGCCGTTTTCGTCCTTGTTTTCGTCAGGAAAAGACAGAACTACAAACGGGGCTGCCATGGCTTTGGTGGAAAACAGCATCATGATGACGCCTAAAAACGAATAGCGTAATAATTGTTTCATAAGCTTTTATAGATTTGTTAGTTGTGTGAAATCATTCTCACGTAATGGGTTTATGGGCATTTTGACAGTGTGAACACGAAGTTACCTGACAAAGATATGTAAATTTTTTGAAAGTGACAAGGCTTTACCGTATAAAAAAACCTGTTTACATACAGCAATGTGTTGTAAGAACCGTTTTTGTCTGACTTTTCGGTAGTTGAAGGTTTTTAAAAAGGTTGTGAGCGATAGATACAGACGTTATTCCAGTATGTCCAGCCTGATTTCCCCGTGTGGTTCTGCCGCAGCGTTTCTGCCATTGTTGTGAAAAGGGTGGTGTTCGGCGGCCGCCGTATGCGCGTACGACGGCCGTCATACCTGCTGTTCGACGGCCGTCAGCAACGCTGTTGACGGTTGCCGAACAACGAACATAACGGTGTAAACCGTACTGAAATATGTTTGTTATGTTCTGTCGTAACGGCGTAACATGCGGTATATAACGGCGTTATGTGGCATGAAGAGCCATGCGGCATGCTTTTCCTGTTCTCTGAAAAAGTATACATCATACAATGTTGCAGATGCAGCATAAGGCTCTTCAGCCAGAGAGTTTCAGATGGAATGTTGCGTTCTTCGCTCTGTTGCTGATGCAGCATAAGGCCCTTCAGGCGGGGCATGCAGAGCCGGATGTCAGGGCATCGCTGTTATTTATGGGGAAGAATATAAAAACAGTTTTTAAATTATATGATAGTTTGGTTATTTTAAAGTAACTTTGCACGCGTTTGTACAGCATCGCCGGCATGTGGCCGCAACGGTGCTGTAACAAGCCCGGTACAGCGCAGTATGGTAAAGGATACAACATAACGGCCGGCAAACCATTGCGCTTCTGGCAAACGGTAAACACATACATACACAAAAACTATCATGAGAGATTCAGAGCGTACTTTTGTTCTTACGGGTCTTGTTCTCTTTTTTCTGCTCGCCATGCACGCGCTGCCCAGGATAACTATCGACGGTACGACGCTGCGTGGAGTAAATATGCTGAGCGACCTGCTGCCTGAACGCGGCGAGGAAGAAACCGATGTTATTCCGGCTCCCAAAGCTCCCAGGGCCATCGAAGCCACAACAAAGTCGGGCAAGAAGATTGATTTCAAGGAACAATGGCCCCGTGGCGTAGAACCCATTGTTGACTATTCGGGTGGCGAAGCCGGAGGTATGGACCACTTTTACGAGGCTCTGAGCCATGTGAAAACGCTGGGACGCCCGGTACGCATTGCTTATTTCGGCGACTCGTTTGTAGAGGGCGACATCATGACGGCCGACTTACGTGAGCTGTTTCAGAGCGAATTTGGCGGCGAAGGAGTGGGCTGGGTCGACCTGGCTAACCCCCTAAACCGCAACAGCCGCCGCACGGTTACGCAGCAAACCAGCGGTACACGCGAATACAGTGTGGTGAAAAAGCCCTTCGACCGCAGCCGTCAGGGTATTGGAGAACGCTATTACACGGTGTCGGCAGGAGCGAGCATAACCACCAATCTCGGTTCACAGTTTAACAAATATCAGCCTCATGCCCGACAGTTTGATGTGGCGAGTCTCTTCTTCCGTGCAACAAACGGAGCCACTGTTACGGCTGCCATAGGCAGCGCTGCGCCGCAAACACGTACCTTCGGCGCCTCAAACCAGGTACAGATGTTTGAGATTAAGGGCAAGGGAAGCAAGATAAACTATAAGTTCGGCGATGTGGGCGAAGGATTTACAGGCTTTGAATGGCACTCGAAAGCCGCCGAGGAGTAATACTCGACTGCATGAGCGTGCGCGGTTCAAGCGGTCTGACGCTGCAGGATGTGCCGCAATCAACCCTTATTGACTTTGCACGTCTGCGTCCTTACGACCTTATTATCATACACTTTGGCCTTAACGTGGCCGTAAGTGGCAACCCCAGAGCATTATTCAACACTATGCAAAGAGCATGGAAAAGGTGATAACCCATCTGCATAAGGCTTTTCCTGACGCCAGCATACTGGTATTCAGCGTGCCCGATCATGAACAACGGGGTGCCGACGGCATCAAAACGCTCAAGGAAGTACACCAGCTTGTAGCCTTCCAGCAACAGGCAGCGGCCGACACTAAGTTGCCTTTTCTGCAACTTCTTCAAGGCTATGGGCGGTGACGGTGCAACGCGAAAGCTCGTCGACCGCAACATGGCCAATAAGGATTATACCCATTTAAGCTTCGGCGGTGGGAAATATGTGGCCGACAAAATTTACCCTTCGTTCAAGGCAGGACTAAAGAATTATCAACGTCGTATTAAATTAGAGTCAGAATGATAGAGCGTTTAATCAGCATCCTTACATATAATCCGAAGAGTCCTTTGATATTCAGCAGCGGACTGTTTCTGTTCTTGTTCTTCGGCGTTTCGTTCGTTTACATGCTGCTGCAGCGGCGCAGCAATCTGCGCATACTGTTTGTAACGCTCTTCTCCTATTACTTTTATTATAAGAGCAGTGGGCATTACTTCTTTCTGCTGGCACTGGTAACCACTACCGATTACTTCATTGCAGAGGCAATAGGACGTATGAAAACCGGCGGCAACGGCAGCGTGCCGAAGATGAAGTTGCTGTTGTTTCTGAGTTTGTTTATTGACCGGGGCTGCTGGCTTACTTCAAATATACCAACTTTTTTGCCGGTATGCTGGCCGCGATGATAGGGCATAATTTCCAGCCCTGGGACATATTCCTTCCTGTTGGCATAAGTTTTTTCACGTTCCAGAGCATGAGTTACGTCATCGATGTTTACCGTGGCGATATTCGTCCATTGGGTTCTTTGATGGACTATGCGTTCTACGTGTCGTTCTTTCCGCAGCTTGTTGCCGGGCCAATTGTGCGTGCTACCGACTTCGCACCGCAAATAAGAAACCCGTTGTCATCACGCGCGAGATGTTTGCACAGGGTGTTTACTTTATCCTGATAGGCTTGTTCAAGAAGGCTGTCATCAGCGATTATATCAGTTTAAACTTTGTTGACCGTATCTTTGACAACCCGACGCTCTACTCGGGCTTCGAAAACCTGCTGGGAGTATATGGTTATGCCATGCAGATTTACTGCGACTTCAGCGGGTATAGCGATATGGCCATTGGTATTGCACTGTTGCTGGGCTTCCACTTTCCCGATGAACTTCAATGCCCCTTACAAAAGTGACAGCATTACTGACTTCTGGAGAAGGTGGCACATTTCGCTGTCGACATGGATACGTGACTACATTTACATCTCGCTTGGAGGCAACCGAAAGGGCAAGATAAGGCAATACATTAACCTCACAATCACCATGTTGCTTGGCGGACTGTGGCACGGTGCCAGCTTTAACTTTGTAGTATGGGGTGGTATTCACGGGCTCGGACTGGTTGCACATAAGTATTATCGCACGGAGATTCTGCACCGCGAGCGTCACTATCGTTCCCACGGGTGGCGGCGTGCAGGGGCTGTTTTGCTGACGTTTCACTTTGTATGCTTTTCACGGCTCTTCTTCAGGAACGCTACTTTTTGCGGGTGTAGGGAACGATGCTGACGCAAATTTTACGAACTTCCACGCCGAACTGATACCGCAGGTACTGGCCGGATACAAGTATGTGCTGGGCTTTGTGCTGCTGGGTTACGTTACCCACTTTGTGCCCGACAGCTGGCAAAACCGGGCCGTAAGGCTGTTGCAGAAGAGCAATGGTTGTTTTGGCTGTACTCTTAACGCTGGTTGTGTATATCGTTATTCAGGTAAAGAGCAGCAATATTCAGCCATTTATCTACTTCCAGTTCTGATAATGCAACGCGTTTGTTTCTTTCTAAGCATACGATGATGAGGAATTTCCGATACGCCGTAAGCATTTTTTTCGTGGCATTGCTGCATCGTCCGGGTTTTAAACAGACAGGATTTTGCTGTAAAATAACGGGTCTTTTCGTGGCCTGGCTCTTGTTTGCTGTCGGTTTAGAGGCGAGAGCGCAGAACGTTGCACACGATTTGCAGTTGTTAAAAGCATGGCGGGCTGGTACGGTTGTGTCGGCAGAGTCGGTAAAAAGCTATGGTGAGAAGCGGTGTTTTACCCAGGAAGTTATTCCCGATGCGGTGTTTGCGCGTATGGATGGCGTCTCTTTTCCGAAGGGTTGCACGGTAAAACGGTCGGAGCTGAGGTATGTAAGGGTGCTGCATGTTGATATTGACGGGCAGACACGGCTGGGTGAAATGGTGTGCAATAAGTCGATAGCTGCCGACCTTATCGATATTTTCCGCGAACTTTACCATCATCATTACCCTGTCCACAGCATCAGATTAATTGACGATTTCGGTGCCGACGATGAGCGTTCCATGCGTGCCAATAACACCAGCAGCTTCTGTTTCCGTCGGGTTAATGGTTCAAAAGAAACTGTCGGCACACGCTACGGGCAAGGCCATTGACGTGAATACGCTCTACAATCCCTATTATCACCGGTCGCCATCAGGCAAGATTACCGTTCAGCCTGCAACGGCAATGAAATATGTTGACCGCACGGCTGCCTTCCCATATAAGATAACAAAGGCCGACCTTATGTATCGTTTGTTCATTGCCCACGGTTTTTAAGTGGGGTGGTGCATGGCACAGAGTGAAGGACTATCAGCACTTTGAGAAAGAGTAAAAGATTAAAAACTTCGAGGATTAAAAAAATTAAAAAGTTAAGGAAATAAAGAGCGGAGGAAAAGGTAATAGAAAAGGTAAAAAGGGTATAGTGGTAATGGAGGAAAATGAATGGTGAGAAATAAAGAATAAAAGGCGCGGGCAGAGAAGAAAAAGAGTATGAAAGGGAGAGGGTTTTAAGGATTTTTATGATGAAGATTAGATTGTGGAATTGATGATATTTGGATTTAGACGACCCGAAATAATGATATAATGAGATATAAATAAAGGCGAAGAAGCATTGCTTTTTCGCCTTTATTGTTTTGCATTCTGTCAAAATATAATGATTTTTTTCGCTTTAACTGGCGTATGTTTCAATCAGCCACAGAATAATCATATGGATGAAAAACATCACGGGAACACCTTTACGAAACAGCGGCTTGCGGCTTTTTGTGGCGCACAATAAATATGGAAATCAATGCGCCTGCGGAGCCACCTGCTGCTGATAACGCCAGTAACATACGCTCAGAAAGGCGTCGTGCATTTATCCCGGCGTTTATTTTTGTCGACCATAAACGCCATTAATGTCAGCACATTCAGGGCTGCAAGATAATAAATGATGTTGATAAACATGTTACTTTCCTGCCCTTTTCTAATATTATCCTTTTGCCAGAAGGTATTCTCTATATTCAGTATTCTGCTGCCCGTCAAGTTGTATTCTGCTGCCTGTCAGGCTGTATTCTGTTGCCTGTCAGGCTGTATTCTGCACAGGTTAATGCTTTCTTAACCATTGCTTTGCTGAGGAATGAAGTGAGCTGCCCTGCCTTGTTTGCGCAGGTTAACGCCTCTTTTGCTGTTGTTTCGCAGTGTACATACACCTGCTTTGCAGAATCATCGACTTTCTTTTACAATATCAACGAGCTTACTTCGCTTTTACCATCATCCCGGCTTCACAGAAAACTGGCCACTGCTCCACACAATTTTTATCTCCGCTTCACAGCAAGCTCAGTTCCGCTTCATGCGGCGTTTCCTCACCGTTGCCTGCACATTCTTCACCATTTCCAGACGTTCGAGGTAAACGGGACGGTACTTATCGATGAGTGCTTGCAACGACAGGCTCTTCTCATTCAGCTCCTGATACTCAGCACTATCGGTTTTACCCGTCTGCTTTAATTTCAGCATCTGTGCGAGATAAAAGCCCTGACGGTCTTCGGCTGCCTTGAGCTGTTCGCCCAATCGTTGCAGACTGTCGAGAAATTTCTGTGCTCTGTCTAAATGGTCTTCAGCCATAAGCACGTATTATTTCTCCGTGTTTTTATCATCGTTGCCGGCTTCTTCGCGGGCCTGCTGGTCGATGGCCTTTATCTTATCAAACGTAAGCTGAACCTCATCCTTTAATTTTTGTACCTTCCTGTTCATCTCTTCTACGAGGCTGTTGCCTTTTTTGCTTGCGATATTCAGGAATCCGAGGTTCGTCTCAAAGGTGGTAACCTCCTGCTTCAGCTGTTCATAGCGTCGCATTAAACGTGTACGTTCACTGTCAACGGCAGCGTCACCGCGTTTCGCTACGCTCTTAAGGTTGTTCTTGAAAATTGTCTCAAACGGCGGCGCGTTTGTTTGATATGCAGCGTGTTGTACACCTTATCGAGCACCTCATGATACTCTTTTATACAGCTTGTCCTTTTCCTTATAGGGCACATGTCCCACCGCATTGTACTGCTCCATCAAGGCCTGAACCTTTGCCTGTGCATCGTCTCCGGCCTCGTCTATCAAAGCTTTAAGCTGTGCAATAATGTCGCGTTTCTTGTCTAAATTGGCATGTTCCTCGTTGCGTGAACCAGCATTTGCCCTCGTTGCGAGCTTCAAAAAGTGGTTGCATGCCGACAGGAAGTCTTCCCAAAGACGGTCACCGAGCTTGCAGGGGTACAGAGCCAATGGTTCTCCATTCTTTTTGTAATGCAACAAGTTTGTCGCTTGTTGCCTTCCAGTCGGTTGAATCAGCCAGAGCCTGTGCTTTCTCAACGAGCACGCGTTTCTTCTCGGCATTCTCTGCCAGACGTTTTTTAAGCTCTTTTATAATATTCTGTTTTGCGATTGAAGAAATTGTCGCAAGCCTCGCGGAAACGCTCAAAATTTTGACGTTCATCTTCTGTGGGGCGAAGCCGATAGTTTTCCATTCCTGCTGGATGGCGATGATTTCTTTTCGAGAATTTCTCCCAGTCGGCGCTGTTTTTAATATCTTCCTTTACGATATTTTCAGCCTTTTTCGCACAGTTCTGTTTTCTTTTTGAGGTTTTCTTCCTCACGTGCACGCAGCTCCTCAAAATGCTGCTGGTGTTTCTTGTTAATCACCGTGCTGGCATTTTTTTAAAGCGTGCCCATATCTCGTCGCGCAGGTCTTTTGCCACAGGTCCAATCTCACGGAACTGTTCATGCAGCTTTTGAAGCTGATGGAAAGCGCTTACCACATCCGTTTCTTCGGCCAGTTTTTCAGCCTCTTCACACAGGTGTGTTTTCTGCTCGAGGTTCTTTTTGAAGTCGTATTCGCGTGCTTCGCGGTTCAGGTTCAGCAAGTCGTAGAACTGCTCTACGTAAAGCTGATATGTCTTCCACGTTTCGTTTGCCTTTCTCAGGAGGCACTGCTCCCGTCTCCTTCCATTCCTGTTGCAGCTGCTTAAAGGCGTTAAACGATTTGTTTGCCTCCTCAGGAGAGGTGGCCATATTTTTTTATTTTTCTCAATGATTTCTTCCCTGCGTTTCAGGTTTTTCGGCGCGTTCTTCTTCCTGCTTCCTGAAGGCTTTTGCACGCTTTTTCTTTTTATTATCTGCATTTCAGCCTTAAATGCTTCTTCTTCGTCATCGGGGCGAACCTGATACTTTTCGGGGTCGCCGCCTCCCTCGATATAGGCTTTTTGCTGTTCTTCGCGCTCAGCAATGTGCAGACGATAGAATGCCGATTTAAGGTGTTCAACCTCTTCTTTATCTGGATTTTTCCTCGTTATGGGCAATCTCTGATGCGTTCGAGCACCTCTTTCTTTGATGAATAGGTTTTTGTGATCGCTCTTCTTGTCGGCCGGAGCTTCCGTTGTTGTGCTCTCAGGCTGTAACAATTCTTCGCCGTCTTTGGCGTCAGCCCGGGCCTCTTGTGGTTTTTCTACTGGTGCAGCAGCCTGAACAGAGTCTGCTCTTCATTAACATGGTCCTGTGTCAGGGCCTTTTCTTGAGAGTCCATCATTCCTTTTTTAAGTTTATGATTAGAGTTTTCGCGACCTGTATACTGAAAAAACACAACTTTATCGGCATAGCGAGGCCATCACGTTATTTAATGATATTAGTTGCAAACTTAAGCAAAAAGATTGTTATTTACGAATTTTCAACACTTTTTTGTTTCGTAAATTGTTAAATGAGGCGTTTGTATCGCAGAATCCACCAGCTTACACCTGTCACCAATACTGAAATAGCTATACAAATTACAAATCCGTAACGCGATGTCTCCAGGCCGTTGATGACGTTCATTCCATAAATACTCGATATGAGTGTAGGCGCCATGAGCACGATGTTCAGCGAGGTTAGGGTTCGCATGGTCGTGTTCATGTTGTTGTTGATAATGCTGGAATATGTGTCCATTGTCGACTCGAGGATGTCTGAATATATGTTTGTTGTCTCACGAGCCTGCGTCATTTCAATGCCCACATCTTCAATAAGGTCGGCATCCAATTCGTCAACCTGCAGCTTAAACTTCAGTTTTTGCAGCAGGTTTTCGTTGCCGCGGATGGAGGTTATAAAGTATGTCAGCGAGTCTTGCAGGCGTGAAAGTCCTATCAAACTTTCGTTGTTTACCTCGTGGTCCAGATTATGTTTGGCCTTCTCTATGAGCGTATTGATTTGCTTCAGGCGTTTCAGGTACCACACGGCAGCCGACAGAAACAGGCGGAATGTCATGTCAACATAATCGGTAAAGCCTCCGCCGCGCTTCTGATAAAAGCTTACAAAATCAATCATTACGTTTGTTTCGTAATAACAAACGGTAATGGTTACGTCGCGTTTGTGTATTACACCTAAGGGAACTGTGGTGTAGGGTGTACGGCTTCTAATCTCCTTTACGTAGGGAATACGCAGGATAATGAGCATCCATCCGTCGTCATACTCGAAGCGTGCGCGCTCATCGGTATCGCTGATGTCGCTTAAAAAGTAATCGGGAATGTGGTATTTCTCTTCCAGTTCACGCTGGTCATCATCGGTAGGACAGGTTACCTGAATCCAGCAATTGGGCTGCCACTCGGGAATGGTCTTTAGTTGTTTGTCAATATTCCAATATGTTCTCATGCTTGTTAATCTCCATTATTAATTCATTTTGTGGGATTAACTCCCTGAGATTAATCCTCACGTACGTTTCTTTTGCTCTCCGCGTGATAATCGTCCATACGATAAGTGAATATTGGTTTTTCGTATGCAAAAGTAAAGAAAATAAGCGTGTTTTACAAGTTATTCGGTTGTTTTTGACCGATGGTTTTTGTTTTTTTCAATTTGGAGATGTCAGGCAGGAGACTTTATTCTGATATGGAATGGCGACGGTGGCGTTGTATATTAGCCTTTACGGCCTGTTGCTGGATGGATGATGGCGGTTTGTTGAGTGTCGGCGGCCGCCACCCTGTTGTAGTGGCGGTTGTCACACCTGTTGTGTGGCGGCCGTGGTACGCGCTGCTGACGGCCGCCGCACAATGACCTTTTCAGGCGTAACCTGAAAACAACACCAGCATTATGCAAAAAGCAATACGCCCGGCATTCTGCTTCCATTATGGGCTAATGCCGCAGTATCTGACCCATAACCACCCCGCGGCCGCGCTGTGGCACAAAAAGCCCCGGCTGCATACGGTAGCCGTGGCCTTGTAAGGTATGATAATGATGAAGTTTATTTTACAACAAACTTCTTTCCGTTCTGAACATAAATGCCGCGAGGCAGCTTTTTGCCCGTGCCCATGTACTGACCGTTGAGGTTGTAAACGCGGTTGTCGCCGGTGGCAGCGGTCTTGATTTCGCCAATGCCCGTTGACGTTTGCTTGTATGCAGTAACGGTAGTTGTAGCAGCATTGTTGGTAATGGTTGATACCACGCCGGCGGCATTAGCAGCCAGTGATATATACTCAACGTTGTCGCCTGTGGTGAAAGCACCTGTTGCCGATACGTTATATGTAAGTGCGTCGGTTGGTGGTTGCATCGGCTTTCTTGCGGTTTACGCCTGCAATGAACAGCTTTCCATCGTTTACAAGCATGGCATGAAAGGCCTCTTCGTTCTGAGTTGCATTGCCTTCGTCGTAGCCGTCACAGGCTGCCCAGTTCACGCTGAAGTCGGCAGGGTTGAGGCTTGCTGCGAAAATGTCGGAGCTTCCAGTCGATGTTTTGCTTGTGTCGAAGCCCAGTTTGTTGTAGAACGTGCCTGCAACATACAGTTTTCCACCGCTTACGGCCATGGCGCCTACACGGTCGGTGCCATAGCTTTTGTCGTGCATGTCAACGTGAAATACCTTAGAAGTAGTAGCCGCAGCGTCGATTTTAGCCAGAATAAAGGCGTGTTCAACGTTACCTGTACCGTCGTCAGGCATCTGCATGGTAAGCTCTTCGGCACCATTGGGGGTAGTAAGCGTTTCGGTTCCCTTGCCCACAAAGCCTGCATAAACGGTGCCGCCGTCAACGGTAAAGCATACCGATTCAGGATTTTGCTGCAACGAAACCTTGTTGTCTTTCATCTTAAGGTTGGCAACTGATGTAGCATGGGTAAGGTCGGCAGCGTTGAATGACATAATGCCTACGCCGGGAACGTCAGAATACATAAAGCCGAAGACGTCGAGATAGCGGCCTTCCCACTGTACGTTGTCGAGGGTTACGTCGCCCGTGTAGGTTGCCGAGAGGTATACCTTACCGTCAGAAACCATCAGCTTGCCGGGAGTAATGCGACGTCGCCTGCCTCAGGGAGAGTACAGACCAGAGGCTACAATGTCTGCATTGGCAACGGGATATACCGAACGTAAGGGCCTTGAGGTTGCCGTTTTTGTCGTATTTTGCCACAAAGGTTGTTGTGGGAACGGTAACGCCTGCCGCGCCATGAACCACCTCGTTATTGCCGTCGGCCGAATAGAATGTTACCTCGTCGGCCAGCAATCCTGCTACATAAAGGTTGCCGTCGGCATCGGTATCGAGCGTGCGAATAACCGACATGCCGTTGAGTTTGGCCAGCCATGCCTCAGAGCCGTCGGCGTTATATTTGGCCACGTAGGCCGATGTGATGTTGTCGTCGTTGGTAATCGCCTTGCCTCCGAAAGTGATATTCTGGTTGTATGTGCCCGTCGTGAACACGTCGCCATTGGCTGCAACGGCGGTGTGGGTGTCGCCAAGCTGGTTGGCATTGTCAACAGGCGTAAGGCTTTTTGTCCATAAAGCCGGTGCGTTCCACGTCTGTGCCCGAGCGTAGTAACCGCCATGAGGGCGGCAGCAAGTAGTAATTTTTCTCATAACTCTTACTATTTTAAAAAGGTGAAAATTAAATATGATTGTAAATATTGTTTCTTATTACGGCCACTGTTCTATTGCCGGGTTTGCCTCAACAGCCTCAGTGGGGAAGCGCATGGTGTAGCGACGGTCGGCCGTGTTAAGCTGGAAGGTGTCGCTTTGATAGCTTTTTGTAAGGGCGGGCATGGTTGTACGGCGCAGGTCATACCACCTGTGGCCTTCGAAAGCCAGCTCACGAGTGCGTTCGTTTACTATCTCATCTGTCAGCTGATTGTCGGTAAGCGTTGCCATATTAGCCACAAATGTAGCGTATGCCGTAGCGTTATATCGCTTAATGGCCAGCTGTTTGAGATAGTCTTCGGCCACTGAACGCTGCCCCAGACGGGCGGCAGCCTCGGCAGCCGTAAGGTAAAACTCGGCCGAACGGAACGTGCAGTTAAACTGTTCGCTGCCGCCTTTGAGCAGGGTTGACGTGCTTGAGGTGATGCGACGGTAGAACTTTGTGCGGCGCTGATCGCCCGAAGGGTACAGCGATATAAGGCTCTGGGCCGGTCGTCCAATCAGTATATACTTGCCGTCCATCATGGTTTCGAGCGCCTGTATGCTCTCTTTTGAATCGTAGCGATCGGGCAGAACGCTGCTCGATGACGTCATATCTTCGAGGTCAGGATGAGCCTGGATAACAGCCTTTGAAGCGTCGAGCGCACCCTGCCAGTTGCCCATGTACAGGCAAACACGTGCGCGAAGACACTTTGCCGAAATGGTATTGAACCTGTAATTAAGCCCCGTTTCCCAGCTTTGCACGTTAAGATGCTGCTCGGCTTCGGTTATATCGGCCAGCACCTGTGCATAAACGTCCTTCAAACTGCTGCTGCGCGGTATGGCGTTTACATCGGCCTTCAGCATCAACGGCACGCCGCGCGTGGTGTCAGGATTGCAGTGAGTGTAGGGCTCGGCATACAGATTGGCCAGCAGAAAATGGCAGTAGGCCCGCATCATATAGCTTTCGCCCACGAGCTGTTCTATATCAGCAGACGAGGCGTTTGTGATGTCGTTCTTATGCTCTATAATGTAATTGGCAATATAAATGGCATGGTAATACCGGCGCCAGCCAAAGTAAGTTGTGGTAGTTGACGGCGCATCGTCGTTCCAACGCCACAAGTCGAAAAGTAGGTCGAATAATCGAGATCGGAGGTGAACCCCGGCATCATTGTCATTTCATCGCTTCGTACGGTAGTAAGGGCACGGTCGGAAGGGAAGTACTTATACTCGTATGTGAGCAGCTCTCTATACTCTTCACCCGTCTTGGCTATGATGCGGCCGGTAGGTGTTATGTCGAGAAAGTCGTTGCACGAAGCAAATAACAACGTTGCCAATACAAGGCCGCAAAGCTGTACAAAGCATGCTTTGCGACGGCGTGATAATATGTTTAATTTCATATTCTGCATAAAATTAAGAGGTGTTACGGGTATCAGAAGTTGACGTTCAAACCAAAAATATAGCTCTTTGCCACCGGTTGAGCAAAGGGATTACCCATGGTTTCGGGGTCGAGATAGTTGTCGTAGTTGTTGGCGATAACCAGCAGGTTGCGCCCTTCGAGGCTTAATGATGCACTGCTGATGCCGAATTTCGACAGCCATTTCTTGGGCAGCTTGTAGCCTAAACGCAAGCTTTGCATGCGGGCATAGCTGCTGTTTCGCACCCATATATCAAGCATGCTGTATGTATTATATTCGGCAAAGCGCGTGTATTCGGCCAGACGTGCGGGCGTTGACACCATCAGGGCGGCATACTTTCCGTCGGTATTGGCAGATGTCCAGCGGTTAAGGATGTCGTGATTGGTGTTTAATCCACGGTCGAAATAAGCGGGCGAGTAGGACGGCTGCACGCGAACCTTCATGCCAAGATTGAACATAAAGTTGACGCCCTAACTCCCAATTGCGATACTCGAACGAGTTAATCAGTCCGCCTGAACACTTGGGATCGGTGCTCCCCATGTAAGCATACTGTGCACGTTGTTGTTCGGCCGTGAGCTGGCTGGCACCATAACGGTTGAGTTTAAGGAAGTTGGCGGCCGATGTTTTTCGACCCGTCGGCAGCCACAAACAAGGGGTATCCGTCGGCATCAAGCCCGGCAGTGCGGTAGGCAAACAGCGCACCTACGGGATAACCCTGACGGCTTGGATAGGTCGAATTTTGCGCAACGCTCTCGTTTAATATCTTATTGGTGTTGAAACCCAAATTGAAATTAGTTGACCATGTGAAGTTTTTCGTAACGATGTTGCGCGTATTGAGCGACAGTTCCCATCCGTCGTTCTTCATGCTTGCCCAGTTAATGGTAGTTGATGCAAAGCCCGTTTCGAGTGGAAGCATGCGTATACCGATGAGGTCGGAGCTTTTACGGTGATAGTAATCAAGGCTGAAATGGATACGGCTGTCAGAAAAGCAGCCTCAAGACCGAGGTTTACATTTGATGTTTTCTCCCATTTCAGATTGGGGTTTGGTGCCGTTTCGGCTGCAATAACAGTTTCGCTTTTGCCAAGAATAGAGGCTTTGTCGATGACACCAATGAGGTAAGGAGAGGTGGTTTTGTCAATGTTTCCCTGCAAACCATACGATGCACGCAGGCGCAAATCGTTGATCCAGGTGAGCGGTTGCATCCATTTCTCCTCTGAAACACGCCACAATCCGCTTACCGAATACAGCGGTAAGTAGCGGTATTTTTGGCTACTCCGAACACGTCGCTGCCGTCGAAAGCGCACACTTGCGCCCCAGTGTGTAGCGGTAATGATAGGTATATGAACCTGTGGCATACCAGCTAACGTAAGCGTTTTCAAGGTTGGTTTCCTGATGAAGCGGATAGCGTTCGGCGATGCTTTGCGACGGGAAGACAACGGGTTTGGTGGTTAATGTGCGGGCGTCAAAGCCGTAAGCTACCGATGATGTCGACTGTGTGGTGTTGTGACGTACCTCAGTTCCCAGCATCAATTCAACGTCATGGTACTTGGCAAATCGATGATTATACTCGGCCATTGCCTTCCAAAGCCACTGCCTTCTGTACGAATCGGTGGTGCGAAGTGCGCCTCCTTCGGGGAAGATGGTTTGCTGAACGCCGCCCGATGTCATGTAAGTGGCATACTCTTTTTCCTTACGCATGGCGTAGCTGTCGCCGCCCTGATAACGGCGTAAGCTGTAATTGTCGAACTGATAACCAAACTGAGACGTGAGCTTAAAATCGCTGTTGAGCTTATATTCAGCATCAATGATGGTCATTACTGAATAGTCACGGCGGCGCTTTGAGGTGTTGGCGCGCTCCTCAAAGATGTTAAAGTCGGGGCACTGCTTTCGCGTCCCTGCACGTTTGTATCGTAATTGTAGCTGCCGTCGGTCTTAAAGGGCTGGAAATAAGGGTTGGCCTCGCGCGAGTAATAAACAGGATTGGTGAACCCTCCTGTATCAGTAAGGAAGCTGGTTTGCTTGCGCTGGTTGGCAAAAACGCTTGCACCGAGTGTTAGCTTTTTGTTGATTTTAAACGTCCCTTTCAGCGTAAAGTTGTATCGGTTGTTCTCTACGCCCTTTACAATTCCCTGCTCGTCGTAGTAGCCTGCCGACGCATAGTAGCTGGCTTTTTCGCCACCTCCTGCCACCGATGCGTTGTACTCCTGGTTGAAAACGTTGCGGAAAGAGGATGTCATTCCAGTCGGTATTAATTGAGCGCAGGTCGTTAATCTGCTGCTGTGCTGTTGAAGAGAGCGCACTCCAGCCGCCTGCTTTGAAAGCGTTAAACTCGTTAAGCTGATCTAAGATGTTGGCAACGCCGCCCTTATGCTGACGGTAATCGTAGTTGCTTGCTAAAAGGTCAAGCTCCAAATCAACCTTTTCGTTGGCGTTAAGCAGATTTAAACGGTCGATGTTTACTTTGGGACTGAATGTCAGTCGCGTATTAAAGTTGACAATAGGACGGCTCTCCTTGCCTTTCTTTGTCGTAATAACAATAACGCCATTAGCCGCACGAGCACCGTAGATAGCGGTGGCAGCGGCATCCTTCAATACCGTAATGTTGTCAATATCCGAGGGGTTTAGTCCTGCAATTGAGGTCTGATAGATGTCGTTTACATCGTTTAAGTTGTCCACATTAGGAATGTCTGTGCCCCTCCAATGGGATGCCATCGAGCACCCATAACGGTTCTTGTGTGCCGTTAATAGAGGCTGTTCCGCGAATCCTTATCTTTACAGGAGCACCCGGTGCGCCCGTAGAAGGGAGAGTAGTAAGACCGGCAATCTGGCCCCCTAACGCCTGATCGATGTTCTTAACAGCACCTACTGATTCGTCGGATATGTTGAGTTGTGACACCGATGCCGTCAGTTTGCGGCGGTCAATCTTCTGGTAGCCCGTCACCACCACTTCCTTAATGGAGTGGGATGCCGATTTTAACGTCACCACATAATGGTCGGTTCCGTCAACAAGTGTTATCTTACCGTTCTCGTATCCAAGGTAACGCACGGTAAGAACCTTGGTGTTTTGTGGAACTTTAAGGGTGAAATCACCATTATAATCGGTCACGGTGCCGTTCTGAAGCTTGTCATCTCCAATGGCGATTGTTGCACCGATAAGCGGCTCGTCTGGCAGACTCCCGTCTAAAACCTTGCCTGTTATGGTTCTGTCCTGCGCTGCAAGCTGTTGGCAGCATATCAGAAAGAGGAGGTATGAAAGTAACCTTTTCATCTGTTGTAGGATGTGTGAGTGATGTGATAATGTTTGTTATTCACGGTCTAAAGCCGTTTTTATTCGCAGCAGAATGTCGTCATAGTGCATTCTTGCGTCAAGAGAAGCAGAACCCCGGCGTGCTTTCAGCAGTTGCTGTATACGCAAAAGTTCGCCACGTTTCAGGCTCAAGGCATCGCTGTTACGCGTTACTTGTGAGCTTGTAAACTCGATGGTGCGTTGCCCGCTCGACAGCGACGACGCATTAAGTCGCTTGTTAATCTTTACCCCTTCGCCGCTATTGGCAGCGGTTATGAGCGCATCGACAAAGCTTTTCTGCAAGCTTCGCTCCATTACATCAGGATTTTTCCCGCTTAATGTGGTACGGAATATGTGCTTGTGCAGCATGTCCATCATCTCGGTTGCCGTAAAGGCTGCCTTGCCATTACGCATTTCATTCTCGTACATTCTGATTAAACGGGTGTTGTCTAACAGGTCCCAGAGAATGTAATTCTGCTGATTTCGCAACAGATAGGCAAGCTCTTGTTCTTCCATTCCCATTCGGTGTTGAGCGCAGAATAAGCACTTTTTGTGAAACCGGAGCATCGAAAAGCCAGTGCGGATAGGTCAGCACCTCGTCAAGAAGAAACTGTACGGCATCCTTCTGACGGCTCTTTTCAACGAAGGTGTACGCTGGTTTGTTTTCGTCAATAGTTGAGCGTTCAAGATAAATGCCGCCCACATTGGCCAGAACATGGTACAGGAAAAGGCGCCATTGTGAGATGATTCCCGAGTAATAATCAGAAGCCTGGTCGTACGTTTGCGCCGGATCACCGTTGCGTGTCCATTCTATAATGTGCGGCATAATGCGTTTTAAGTTGGCAATTCCATATCGTGCCGACTTCATCGCATCGTCGCCAAGGTCTTCACTTAACGCGCGCGGGTCAACGGCTGAACGTTGTGGTTGTGCCTCGCTGTAACGGTATTCTTTGCCACTGTGCGCCCTGAGGTAGTCGTCAGCTTCTTGCGTTCGTCGGTCCCTGCGGGGTACCAGCGGTAGCCCCATTCAACTAGCCATCTTGTCGTAGCGCCAATATGGGGACTCATTACGCGCACGCCGTCGCCCGGTTGTGCAATATAGTTGAAGCGAGCATAGTCCATAATCGACGCCGATGTGCCGCCAACGCGGTCGGTAAACGTGCGCGAGCGCAGCGAATCAGTGGGGTAAGCTGCCGAGGCTATCATGTTATGGCGCAGACCTAACGAGTGTCCCACCTCATGACAGGCCACAAATCGTACGGCGTCGCCGATGAGTTCGTCGGGCAAATTAAGCGTGCGCGCCCGTGGATCAGTGGCTGCTGTCTGAACCATTATCCACTCACGTATGAGCGATTGCACGTTATGCCACCATATAATATCGGCTTCAAGTATCTCGCCTGTGCGAGGATCGAGTACCGATGGCCCCATAGCGTTGGCCTTTTCTGATGCGTCATAGGTCAGCAATGAGTATTTCATGTCGTCGCCATCGTGCTCTAAACTGTCGGTAAAATCGCGCACCTGTATGGCGTTTTTTTAAAGCCTGCCTGCTCGAAAGCACTGTTCCAATCGGTTATACCTCTTTTAATATAAGGGCGCAAATGTGCCGGAACGGCCTGGTCGATATAAAATACAATAGGCTTAACCGGCTCAACAAGCTCGCCCCTCATGTATGCAACGGTGTCGCGTGGCACCAGTCGCCACCGCGTAATATAGTTGGTATTCCTTACCTGTTGTTGCTGATCGTCAAACTGTGTACGCGATGTTGTAAAATAGCCTACACGCCAGTCTTCCTGCCTGCGCGCCATTTCCTGTTCAGGAAGCAGCGTGATTGAGGATGAAACAACTACGGAAACATTTACCTTCGACTGGCCTTCGTGCACCACAGTAGTCAGTTCTGATGTGGCTACCACACTGTTGTCGAATGCCTTCATCGACAGAATGCGCGACAGTTCGCTGTCGGGCGATGTACCGATATTGATTAAATTGAACACGTCGTTCAGGCAATTGCGCTGCCCGTTGAACAGGTTATTCACCTTAATGATTATAGTAGACGAGTCCTTTGCTACCTGTTCAATCTTCAGTGCAGCGATTAACGGGTCAATGTAATTGTCGTTAACCGACCGCTCCAGGGCCGATCCCTTTGGCGCTTCGGGCGTTGTTCTCTGCTGCCTTATCATGAGACGCTTCCCGGGTTTGTCCCATTCGAAGCGTATTAACTGGTTTTCATAGTTAATGCCTTTGTTGACACCGGCCTCGTTTAACTCCTTGGGGACGCGCTGAAGCTATTGCTAACCGAGAAAGGACGGCTCCAAATACTTCACCGGAAGTTCCAGATAGAACGTGTCTCCCTTTTGTATAACGTTCATCACACCAGCCATAACTACCGAATCGCGCCCAGTAAGGCGCTTGTAGGGAGAGGCAGGAGGCGGACCCGCTTTTTTCTTTTTCGATTGGAAAAGTCCGAAAATGCCGGCTTCTGTATTGCTTGCATAGGTGCAGATGCCTCCGGCAAGCATACTGAAGGCAAGCACCGATGTTATGATAGAACGACGAAAGGGTGTTCTTTTAAGAGCTTTCATATTTGATAATGTTTCTGCTGAGATATAGATATTGAATCAGCCTTGTGCGGACCAACAGCCGCTGTTTATCCTAATTAGCATGCAAAGTTACGTTTAAAATTTCTTTTTGGCAAGCAATTTTATGTAAAAATAGGCAATTAGTAGGTTATTATAGGCCTAAGTCAATCAATTTGTCACGTGTTTCGTGTACGAAATAAAACAACAGGAAAGAGTATGCTGTGTGTCCTGAAGTCTGCCGGCATCGCGTCGGCGTTTCCTCTGCATACAGCATCCTCTCTCCTGTGATGAGTTATATAATATCCTGTAACAGGTTATATAATAAGGTGTATTATTTCACAGGTATTTCCTCTAACACCTGTGTAAGCAGCCTCCAGAACGGTTCAGCCGTGGCTATTTCGAAACGCTCGCTCGTTGTATGGGGGCTTAGAAGCGTAGGCCCAAGGCTTACCACATCGAGGTTAGGATACTTGCTTAATATCACCGAGCACTCCAGTCCTGCATGATCTACCTGCACAACGGCATCGTTACCGTTCTGCTCTTTATACACTTTCTGCAACAATCGCAGTATTTCGCTGTCGGGATTCGGGTCCCATCCGCCGTAACTTCCGCTCAGCTCAACCTTCATACCTGCCATATTGAAGCAGCTTTGCAGCTGTTCGGCAATGTACATTTTCATGTCTTCGCGGCTCGATCGCGCCAGAATTTTAAATGCTGCCTTACCGTTTTCTATGCTGATAATGGCCAGATTCGACGAGGTTTCTACTACATCGGGCTTCACGGGTATCATGCGCAACACGCCGTTATGGCAGGCATAAATGGCATCGATAAGGTTGTCCTGAATCTCCTCCGGTGGCAGCATGGCAGGCTTTTCAGCCTCTTCAACAAAGAACTCTACGTTCTTTTCTATGGTCTTATACTCGTCTTCAATCATCAGACGCTGCTGTTCAACCATTGCCTTCAGGTCGTCAACCTTGTCCTTGTCAAGCACCAGCACCACCTCTGCCTTAAACGGAATGGCGTTTCTCATGTTGCCACCCTGCCAGCTTGCCAGCCTTGCGCCAGCTCTGCAACGGCTTTTCTCACGAGCCTTACCATCTCTTTTGTTGGCATTTGCGCGGCCTTCGTTAATCTCAAGACCCGAGTGTCCGCCCCTCAAACCTTTGAGAGTTACCCTCGCTGCTGCCTCAAAGTTGTTGTCTACCTCCTGATATTCGAGCGAAGCCGTGATGTCGATACCACCTGCCGAGCCAATAACGAACTTGCCCCACAGCTCCGAATCGAGGTTCATCAGGATGTCGCTGTGCAGCTCTCCTGCCGGCAACTCGTTGGCTCCATACATGCCTGTTTCCTCGTCGCGGGTGATAAGTGCCTCTAACGGGCCGTGTTTCAGGTCGCGGCTCTCCATAATTCCCATGATGGCTGCAACGCCAATGCCGTCGTCCGAGCCCAGTGTGGTGCCGCGTGCATGTACCCATCCGTCTTCGATATAGGTTTCAATGGGGTCGGTTTCAAAGTTATGCTTGCTGTCAGGAGCCTTTTGAGGCACCATGTCCATATGTGCCTGGAGCACCACTGTCTTGCGGTTTTCATAGCCCTTTGTGGCGGGCTTGCGCATAATTACGTTCCCCTGCAGGGTCAACAAAAGCCTCTACGCCTGCCTCTTTGGCAAAGTCGAGCAGGAACTTCTGCACTTTCTCCGAGTGTCCTGACGGACGTGGAACTTGTGTCAGTGCATCAAAATTGCGCCACAGGGCAGCCGGTTTTAAATTGGCAATCTCACTCATAGTTTATTATATTATAGGTTACTAATTGTTGTTTACTGTTGTTTTTGCTTTGTGCTTCGGTGTAAAATTGAGGGCTATCCAGGCATAAACGCCCAGGGCTACCACCAGCAGCGTTTGCACTGAATGTACAATAAGCACAAAGTAAAGCGCGTCGGTAGCCGCCACTCCATACAGCGTGAGCATGGTTTTTACGGCAAAATGCCACGGCCCGGCGCCGTTGGGGGTAGGCACGATAACCGCTATCGAACCCACGATAAAGCTTACCACGGCACACGCAAAACCTAAATGGGCTGTGGCGCTGAAGCAAAAGAACGTAAGATAGTAGTGCAGAAAGTAGCACCCCCAGATGGCAAGGGTGTAGAAAATATACAGCGGGGCGTTGCGAACATGCCTTACCGACATGACGCCCAGCCAAAGACCCCCGGAACATTTCCTTCACCTTGTTGAACACACTCATCTTGCGGGCCAGCACCATAACAAGCACAACGATGGCCGCTGCACACAAAGGTTACTATCCAGCCTGCCGACGAAAAGCCGTTTACTATTTCGTCGATGCGTGTTCCCGTTGTCTGGAAGAAGGTATCAAAGGCTTTAAACTGCATCAGAAAGGTGAGCACGGCTATCAGCAACACCAGCAACGAGTCGATGGCACGCTCAGTAACCACTGTCCCTATGGCCTTTGTGAACGACACGCCGTCCCATCTCTTCCAGCACACCACAGCGTGCAAACTCGCCCATACGGGGCACAACCAGGCTTACCGCATATGAAAAGGAAGATGGAATTTTACCGCTACCGATGTGCGCGGATGCTCGTCAACGGGTTCTAACGACTGTTTCCACCGCCACCCTCTGAAGGCCCGGGCCAGAATGCCAAAAAGGGAAAGAGCAGCATCCACCACCAGTTCATCTCATGAAGCAGTATACGACGGATGTGGCGAAAGTCGAAATCGCGATACATCCAGTATAGTATGGCACCGCCCAGCAACAGCGACAGGGCCACCTTCATGATGTCAGTAAGTGTTTTTCGAAATCATATTCTCTGACAAAGATATAAATTATCCGTTAAAACCTATGTTTTTTCTTATATTATTAGGGTGTAAGGCGCAAAAAACGATGCAGCGGCCCCGCAGCGGCTGTTTGACGGCTGTGAACTATGCTGTATGGGCTGTACCATAAGCGGCTTACGTTCCTTGGTTTTTGCCATAGAGGGTATGTGTTTGTGATGTAGAGTTCAGGTTCGGCGGCCGCCAGCAGCACGTACGGCAGCCGCCGCATGATGCGTATGACGGCCGTCAACAGCGTTGCTGACGGTCGCCGAACCATGACATTTAGCACGAAAAGGCATAACGTACAGCCTGTAACGTAAACCATATAACGATGTAATATACTTGCTTTCAGCACGTTGATATAAATCAACCAGAGCGGTTGATTTGTGTCAAACTGTTTGACAATAATCAATTAAAAGCCGTTTCCAGGCGTATTTTGACTGTTTTTGTGTGCGCACACAGTTTTTCTTCATACCTTTGCATCGTCAAAAGAGAAAAAAACAGTATTTAAGGATAACAACCGCTTCGGCGGCATGACAACGAGACCACAAGGGGTGGTTCTCAGATTATAGACAAACAATAAAAAAGAAAGGAAAGAATTATGACTATCATGACATTTGTTTCAGTAACAGCAATCGTGTTTCTCGCAGTTTCAGCAGTAGCTATTACTATGGACAGAATGGCTCGCTAATGCGAGATTTGGAGAAAGCAGAAATTAGTTTTATTTAATATAAGCAAAAAAGGGACGATGCCGGGGTTTCCGGTTTCGTCCCTTTTCTTGTTGTATGGCCGCCGGTATCGTGTTCAGCCGGTGCCGTAAAGTGTAGGGCAGTATGGTGTATAGCGTGCTGCCCGGTGTTGTTTATTGAACAGCCGTACGGTTTATGACTGGCAGAATAATGCAGGAGGGGTGCATGCGGTCTTGCAGGATGGTGATGTCGGCCTTCTGAAAATCGGCTTTCGTACAATGGTAAATATCGACGAATTTCTGCGGATTCAGGTCAACAAGCGGGAAGCATGAGCTTTGCACCTGAACCATAAGGCGGTGTCCCGGCATAAAAGTGTGTGCTATGTCGTTAAGCTCCAGCGTCATCTCTTCGGCCTTTCCCGGTACAAGGGGCGACGGCTTTTCCATGCTGTTGCGGAATCGGGCGCGCAGCACATCGAAGCGAACCAGCATCTGATAGCCTGCGAGCCGTGACGAATCGGGCTGTACGTCAATCAGTTTCACAATAAAATCGGCATCGGTCGACGTTGTTGCCGCCCATAGTTTTACCTTTACAGGGCCTGCTACGGTGAGGGCTTTGTCGAGCACGGGCGTGCTGTATGTCAGCACATCAGGACGGTAAGATGCAAAGCGCTGGTCGGCAACCATGTACTCGGCCTTGCGCTTGTGCCAGGCATTTGCATTGTAAGGTACGGGACGTGCAGGGTTGGAGGTGTAGGTTGACGGCGTAGCGTTGTCGTCGGGCAGGCGTGATGATAGCAGGCCGCCGCCGGTAAGATAAAGCGTATGGGGCGTTGTGTCGCCAAGAGGCCAGCGTGAAAGGTCGGTCCCAACGGTTCTCACCCGTGAAGAATACTTTTGCATGGGGCATGCCGTCAGGTAGTTTCCGGTCGGAGAGATAATGGTCGAAGAACGCATTTTCGGCTGTACGGAATACTTCGTTGAGATTGTCTTTCGAGAAGGTAATGTCGCCCAGGCTGTTGTTTTTTTCGCTGTTCCATCCTCCATGCCTCCACGGCCCCATGATGAGAAAAAGGCTGTCGGCACGCATGGTGCGCGTAAGCTGCCGGTAGGTATTCAGCGTTCCATACAGGTCTTCGGCATCAAACCATCCGCCTGCCACCATTACGGCGCAGCGTAAATGCTTGTAATGGGTATGGGTGTGCGCTCCTTCCACCAGCTGTCGTACGCAGGGTGTTGCATAAACTGGTGCCAGAAGGGTATGCTGTCGCGCTGGAGGCGTGTCAAATTAGCCAGAGGAAGGGCGTTGAGAAAGAACGAATAGTCGTCGCCGTTGTAGTAATCGGGTTTGGGTGGCATGCTTTCGGCAGGAGCTTTTGTGCAGCGTCCGAAAGCCCTGTCATGAACGACCGGGCATCGGTTAGCATCAGTGCACCGTTATGATGAATGTCATCTCCCATCATCCAATCGCCCACGGGAGCCTGCGGGCACACCGCCTTGATAGCCGGATGGCGCGATAAAGCGGCCACGAGCGTGTAGAAACCAAGATACGAATTGCCGTGAACACCTACGCGCCCGTTGTTGCGGGTATGGTGCAATAGCCAGTCGACGGTATCGTAGCTGTCGGTAACGTCGTTGGCCTTCTGTCCTTTTTAGCCACTACGGGACGTATATTTTTCGTACGTTCCCTCGCTCATTGACGTGCCTCTTACGTCTTGAAACACAAAAATATAACCCTCTCGGGCATAATGTGCCGGGCTTGCGGTAAAGAGGTTAGCCATATCTTTTGCCGTAGGGACGGCAGCCATAGGGGTGCGTGCCATCAGAATGGGGCTGCTGCCCTTATGGTTCAGGGGTTCGTAAATGGCGGTGTAGAGGCGCGTTCCGTCGCGCATGGGTATCATGATCTCACGTTTTTGTAATAGTCGGCGGTGTTCTGGGCCAGTGTCGTGCATGCAAAGGGCGACAAAAAGAAGCATGCAATTTACAATTCTTTTTCAATAGCATAAGTTGTTGTTTTCTGTTTTGCAGGTTTCGATTGTGTGCAAAGATATATATTTAATTCTGTAAAGGCAAGTATATTATGAAAAAGGCGAGAGTCATAACCCCCGCCTTCCGTCTGTTTAGTTTTTGCTTTTGGTGTATTTAAAGAATGTAAAAGTTCAGCTTAAAGCCAATATTCCGGCCCATGTTGTATAGCCCCGGATGACCGTTTGCCGGTGTAGCCTCGACATATTTCAGACGGTTAGATGGCTCTGATAAGCGCGGTTGAAGAGGTTGTTGCACATGATGTGCAGGCTCATCAACCGGCGATTGTGCACGCGTATGTCGGTACCTGCCGAGAGGTTAACCAGTGTGTACGAAGGTGTAGCCGTTTCAGTATCATTGTAACCGTAGAAATGGTTTCTGCCTTAAGTTGGTTTCAACGCCCACGGCAGCAAATAAATTGTTGAACGTACGGCCGTCACGAATAAAGTCGTAGCGCACATCGGCGTTCCATCGTGGGGCTGGAGTGAAGGGCGATACTTGCGATCGGCAGGCTGGTGCAGCTGAATGCTGTTGACATATGAGAACGAATTTTCGAAGTGCAGACGCTCAACGGGATGCAAGTCGACCGTAATTTCGCCTCCCATCAACCTTGCATTGCCCTGTGTATAGCGGTAGAGTTTCGTGTCCGTCGGTAATAACGCCGGCCAGTTTCTCAATGAAAATATAGTTGTCGATGAAAGTTGGAGAAGAGCGAAACCTGTGCATTGACAACAGGAGAAGAGAAGTCCCATCCCGCGTCTATTTGCCAGCTGAACTCGGGTTTCAGCTCGTGGTTACCCAGTTCGTAGGCTGTTGTGCCCTCGTGTACGCCGTTAGAGCCCAGCTCTCCAAGGTTAGGAGCGCGGAAACCACGCGATAAATTCAGTCGGAGATTCATGTTGTCCTTCAGCGCATACACCGCACCCACGCTTCCTGTAAGGGCTGAGAAGTTACGCTTAAAAGCGTCGAAGTGGCCCGCTAACGCAAAAACTGTGCAGGTGACGATGGTCATAACGTAGTCCTCCGCTGAGCGCAAACTTGCCTACATGACGGCTTGCAGTGGCGAAGATTCCAGCGTCAAAGAGCTGGTATGCCGGTATAAGGAACTCCTCTCCCTTGTTAAGTGAGCGCTGCCACATGCCGCCAACTCCCGTAGCAAATTTCCACGGGCCTATGGAAGGCAGCTGATATTTAATATCGTAGTTGATGGTATGCAGCATAAAATCGAGGCCTGCCGTGTCGGCACTCTCCTCAAATTCCTGCCTGCGATTTTGCTGATAGGCGAGCGTTGCCATCAGTGTGCCGCCGCCTAAATAGAAGGCATTGTTCGAAATAACCTTGTAATGGTGCACTTCCTGGAACGGCAACTCCTTGCCATAACGATGGCTGTATCCGCGCTCGCCCTCCATCATGCCGGGCGTTAAATGGTAGTAACTGCCTGTAATATGGCTGTAACCCCAGCTTCGGTTAAGGCCAATCATGCCCTGTGCAGCCCGTTCACGAAACTGCGAACCGATGACATAGTTGTCGATTGGGTTCTTATAGGCATGTGCCATCTTGTCTGACCAGCGTGTGTTCCAGACGAAACCGTTCTGGTTTCCTTTCACATGGGCAGTGTAACCAAATAGTCCATTGTTCGTCTGATACTCGGTAGCGGCATCGGCTTTCACCGTATTCTGTCCGGCAACAGGGTCGCCACGGAACAGAACTACACCAGCCATGGCATCAGATCCATACATTAACGAGGCCGGACCCTTAATGATTTCGGCCGACGATACGCTTTGCGGGTCGACCTCTATGCCGTGTTCGCTGCCCCATTGGTTGCCTTCCTGGCGCACGCCATCGTTGACAACGACAACCCTGTTAAAGCCCAAGCCACGGATAACAGGCTTGGAAATGCCGCCGCCGGTGGTGATTTGTGCCATACCCGGCTGTGTACTGAGGGCATCAATTACGTTGGTTGATGTGTGCGACTGGAGGTAAGCTGAGTTGACTACCGACACAGGCGTGGGCGAATCCTTCATCAAAGCCTTGCCCGTAAGCCCGGTAACAACAACCTCTCCCAGCTGTGCGTTCTGTTCGTTCAGTATAAAATCGAGAGTGGTTGTTTTGGCAAGGTCAACCGTTCGCGTCACCGAGCGGTGCCCAAGATAGCTTACTTCAACCTTCACTTCCTTCTGAGGGAGCGAGGTTAGCGTATAAATGCCGTCGGCATTAGTGGTAACACCTACGTTAAGTTCGGGCAAATAAACGGTAGCTCCCACAAGCGGCGAGCCGTCATTATGGTCAGTAACCTTACCCGTCAGGGTGCCGAGTGGCATTTGCCACCGGAACTGCAGCCAGGTTTAAACATACAAACATGGCAAGCAGGATAGAAAATATCTTGTTCATGGAAATTTTTCTATTTAAAATCAATAAGTAAAACAAGGAAACGGGGTGTTTTTTTGCCCTGATACACATCATAGGTAAAGGTATAATACAGCCTGCCCGTATAACAGAGCCGACGTACAGATACCATAAACCTTTAATAAAATATCAGGAAAAAAGCGGTAAGGCAGCAGGCGGTCCGCGCGGAACCAGTATCCTTTGCTGCATGCTGTGCAACTTGTTTGGCGCATAACACAGGCCGAAAGCAGGCAAAGCGGTAAGGAAAACGGCAACAAACTGAGCTGCCTGAAGGTAGTTGAAGGCAAGGAAATGGCAAAGAACACAATGGTCTATGCTAAGCATGGTCGACGAAAGATGCCCGTCATGATGAACATGATGAACACAATCGGGACACGATACTGCTGTCTCTTCGTACGCTGTATGCACATGTACGGAAGCCATGACGAGCATGGGCAGGAAAACGCCCTAACAGAATCCATGCATAGAGATGTCGTCTTCGCAGGTTCTTCAACATAGAATTATAAACCAGTTACACAGGAAAAGGCACTGCCTTTTCAAATGTATATGCAAAGGTAACCGAAATATGTCAGAAATACAGGACTGTACGGCAGGTTTAACCTTTTTTGTATGTAGGTTGAACTGTGATGAACTGTCAAAAACGTAATTTTGTAATCGGAAACAAGTTACATTTGTATAATAAGATAATGACATGACTTTACGAGAGATTTTAGAACACCGTCGCGCAGTAAGAAAATACGATTCGCAGCAGAAACTCGACGATGAGCGCGTACGAGAGTGTCTTCGTCTGGCTACGCTTGCACCGACAAGTTCCAACCTTCAGCTTTGGGAAGCTCGGCATGTTACGTCAGAAGACACGCTGAAAGCGTTGGCAACGGCATGCCTTGGGCAGGAAGTGCACGGTCGGCACAGCAGATTGTGGTATTTGTTACACGGCAGGATAAATACCGTAAGCATGCCCGCGAGGTGTTGAAAGCCAATATTGACGAGGTAAATATGAACAGTCCGGAGAAGAAAAAGGCCCATCGCATAGCCCTTCAGAAGGCATATTATGAGAAACTTGTGCCGTTTGAATATTCACGTTTCTTTGGTTTGTTTGGTATTTTGCGCAAGCTGTTCATGCAGTCGGCAGGCCTTTTTCCGTCCCGTTACGCGTCAGGTTACCGAGGCAGATGTACGTGTATCGGTTCACAAAAGCTGTGCATTGGCCGCCCAAACTTTCATGCTCGCCATGAGCGAACAGGGTTATGACACGTGCCCGCTGGAAGGATTCGACAGCCGGCTTGTCAAAAAGGCACTTGGTTTGCCTTACGATTGTGGCATCAACATGGTGATAACGTGTGGTGTTCGCGTGCCCGAGGGTGTACGTGGAGAGCGTTATCGCCTGCCTTTCAGCGAATTTTACCATCAGGTTTAGCCTGTCACAGATTATTGACGATATAAAAAAGTGCCGCAATCAACATCGTTGGTCGCGGCACTTTTTACAGTTATGTGGTTTAAATTCTTTCAATCTGCTTCACCCCTTTCACCCCTCTGAGCTTCTTGATAAGGGCTTGAAGACGTGCGGTATCTTCGATTTGTATGGTCAGATTGTCTGAAAACAGACCGTCATGCGAGTCAATATTGATAGAACGCATGACGATTTTCTCGTCCTTTGATATAATATTCGTGATATTAGATACCACTCCAATGTCGTCGTTACCGATGATACGTAGCGTGATGGCATACTTTGACAGTCCCTTTCCGCTCCATCGTGCCTTCACAATACGGTAACCAAAGCGACGCCTCATTTCAACAGCGTTCGGACAATCACATCGGTGAATCTTTATCCCGCCGCTTACAGTTACGAACCCAAATATCGCATCGCCGTAGATAGGATTGCAGCAAGGCGCGAGCTGATAGTCGATACCTTTGAGGTTCTGGTCAATGGTGAGCACGTCTTCGTTGTCGCGAAGCATCTCCTCATCGCGGTTTTCGAAGTTGAATTCTTCGGCCGGGCGCGCCTCCTTATCCTTATTGTTTTGCAGGTGATCGCGCATTTCGAGGTAGGATGCAATCACATCGTTGAGGGTCGAGCTTGCCATCTGCAATCTGCTTATAGAAGTCGGACACCTCCTTAAAGCCCATCTTCTTAATGAGATGGCCCATGATATTCTCTTCAATATCAACCTTTTTGTTCTTGAAACGGCGCTCTAACATTTCCTTGGCATAGAGCGAATCCTTGGCACTGTGTTTCCTTTAAGGCAAGTCGAATCTTTGCTTTTTGCCTTCGTCGTTGTGGCGATATTCAGCCAGTCGCGCTTCGGTGTCTGGCTGGCTTTGCGTCACTACTTCTACGGTGTCGCCGCTGTGAAGTTTTTCGCGCATGGGCACAGCCTTTGTTGTTAATTCGGCCTCCTGTGCAGGTGTTACCAATTTTAGAGTGGATACGATAGGCAAAATCGAGGATGGTTGCACCTGCCGGAAACTTGAAAATATCGCCGCGAGGTGAGAACACATACACGTCTTCGGGCTGCAAAGACATACGGAACTGGTCCATCACCTGAAGGTTATCGCCGGCCTCTAACGCCGATCTGATGTTGGCTAACCATTCGTCCATCTGTCCCCCTCCTTTAATACCTTTGTAGCGCCAGTGGGCTGCAAGGCCGTGCTCGGCGATGTCGTCCATGCGCTCTGTGCGTATTTGCACCTCGACCCACTTCTTATCTGGTCCGAGCACCGTGATGTGAAGGCATTCATATCCATTTGATTTCGGAACCGAAAGCCAGTCACGAAGTCGCTCCGGGATTGGGCTGATACATGTCGGTTACAATCGAATATACCTGCCAGCACTGTTGTTTTTCTTTCTCAAAAGGCGCGTCGAGAATGACACGTATGGCAAAAAGGTCGTATATTCCCTCAAAGCCACACTTCTGCTTTTTCATCTTTTGCCAAATCGAGTGTATTGATTTCGTTCGGCCTTTGATATGGAATTTCAGTCCCGCTTCCTCCAAACGACGTTCCGTGGGTTCAATAAAACTGGTAATATAAGCATCACGCGAGGCCTTTGTTTCGTTGAGTTTCTCACGAATCATATAGTAAATGTCGTGCTCAAGATACTTTAACGACAAGTCTTCAAGCTCGCTTTTCAGTGTGTACAAGCCTCAATTTGTGAGCCAGAGGAGCATATAGATAGCTGGCTCTTCGGAAACTTCGTGTCGTGCTTCTTCGTTGTTGGTATCGCGAATCTGCCGCATAATGTTCACGCGGTCGGCAATCGTGATGAGGATAACACGCATATCCTCAGCAAAACTCAGCAGTAAATTGCGGAAGTTATCGCTTTCAACAACAGGATTTTTTTCTCGTATAACTTTGTATTTTTAGCCAGTCCGTGCACAATGCGTGCAACGTTGTCGCCGAATGTTTTCGCAATATTGTCGTAGTCGTCGGCTAAGCAACCATAGAGCAGGGTAGCGATAACACTGTCGCGGCGCAAGCCTATTTCGTCGACGATTATGCAGGCTGTCTGGAGCGATGTAAGCACGGGGTGCAAACCAAATACATCTCGTGTAATGCCTTTTTGAGCCGTTTCCTGAAGAAATTTAATAATTTTTTCGATGTCTCCATCGTGCATTGACGGGCCGACAACCTCGCGCAGATGGGCTGTCAGCTGTTTTGCCTCTTCCTCTTCCCGGGGTGAAAACTGAAACATTTCTTCCATACGCTATTGCCTTTTTAAATAGTTTGCTTTTTATAAGACGATACCCTTAACGGGCGTTTCACCTTATATTATAGCGACTGCCTGATGCCGGCAGCCGGCTGATATTGTGTAAAGCAAAGTTAAGATAAAAACAAGGGGATGACAAAATTTATTATAGTTTTTAACTTTGACGTTATGTTTTTGTTGATTTTTGTAGCATTTTGTACTAATTATAAAACATATAAGGACGCCTGCTTTCTGAAAGAAAAGTCAGGCGTCCTTATCGTTAAGCTTTGTGGTGAGCGCAGTTATTTCATGGCGTTATCATAACAGTGTGATGCGATTTTCACCACCGGCTGCTGCCATTTGTGTGCTTGTGCCACGATGTGCATGCGCTCAGGCCATTGCCTTTATGCAACACTCTACCTTTGTTTTATCCTTCCAGGCACTGGTCAAGCTGGGCTTCTATTGCTTTCCTGTCAAGCTTCTGGCCTATGAAAACAATCTTTTGCATGCGGTCTCCATACTTGTCATCCCAGTCCTTTTCAAGCTGCGGGTTGCGCTCGTACAGAGCCTTTTCGCTCCTTTTCTGGCATAGTAGCATACCATTGTCCCGGCGTTAGTGATGTTGAATTGCTTGCCCGACTGCTCGAAAAGATAGCATGTTTCAGGCTCGTCGGCAAAGTAACACATGCCCTTTGCGCGCACAACGCCCCCGGGCCACTGTGTAGAAACGAATTCGTCGAACGCGCCAAGGTTCATCGGACGACGGCGATAATACACGAACGTTTCGATGCCATACTCCAGAGCTTCGCCCGATTCCTCGTTCTCAAGCTCCTCATCTTCGTCCTGCATGGCCTCAATCCAGCGTGCCGAAGTAGCTACTTTTTCAAAGTCGAACAGGTGTGTATTCAGAATCTTTTCAAGCTCAATGTCGCCGTAATTGCATTCCATAATCTCAGCTTTAGGCTGAATGGCGCGCACAACAGCTTTCAGATGAGCCAGCTCGTCCTTGCTGATTTCGGAAGCTTTGTTCAGCAGAATAATGTTGCAAAACTCTATTTGTTGAATAACCAAGCTTGCAAGGTCGTCCTCTTCAAGGTCTTTTCGCTGCAGCTCATCGCCCAAACCAAACTCGTCGCGCATGCGTAAGGCGTCAACAACAGTAACAATTGCATCGAGCCGTGCAGCGCCATTCTTCAGCAGTTTGGCATCAATCATCTTCGGATAAGTGCTGATGGTTTTGTGCGATGGGAGCGGGTTCGCAGATACCGCTGGCCTCAATGACAATGTAATCGAAGCGTTTTGTGTTGATAATATCGTTGAGCTGCTTTACAAGATCCATCTTCAGCGTGCAGCAGATACAGCCATTTTGCAGAGCCACAAGGCTGTCGTCGCCCTGTCCTACCACGCCACCGTCCTGTATAAGACGGGCATCAATGTTCACCTCGCCAATGTCGTTTACGATAACGGCAAACCTTATTCCCTTCTCGTTAGCCAGAATACGGTTCAGAAGTGTTGTTTTTCCGCTGCCTAAACAGCCTGTAAGCAGCAGTACGGAGTTTCTTTTGTATCCATATTTTCCTTTGTTATACTGTTTTTGTTTCTCTTGTTATGTTGTTTTCTCCACAAAGTTACAAAATTTGTGCCGTAATGGTTTGTGATTGCTGTTTTTTAGTATCGGGATAGAGTTTCCCTTAAAAGTTGTAAATTTGTTCATAGCCAGGGTACCCCGTAATTTGAATTATTGTCTTCGGCTATAATGCTTAATTCTCTATGTTATCATTCAGAGTATTCAGGTAATACTCCCATAAACGAAAGCCCTGTTATTATATTTCTTAATGTTTGTCATGCTATATCAGAACGCCGTTTTTATGAGAATAGCAGGATAACCCAATCATATTACGTGTCCTTCTTCTGCCTGTTGTATATTTCTTAATGGCATTGGTTTTTGTATGTCCCGGCCTTATGCAAATGGGGATTTGTTAAAACCAATGAACAAAATGTATGACAAAAATATTGTAATAACAGCATATTTCAGATTCTAATTTTTGCCTTCTTTGCCTTACAAATCGTATCTGTACCCTTTATCATTGCCCGGATAATAACACGATATGATTTTGCTGAAGAAAAACATTAAGCAAAGGGCAAAGGCTGGTTGTAAAGTTGTATTTTTGTTTGCGGTTTCTTCTCTGATGCTCTGCCATAAATGAAGGACCGGTGGAGCCGGAGAGTGAAAACTGCTGTCCGGTAGCAGCATTCAGCAGATATGTTTTGTAGCTCAGGGTTTGTTGGTGAAAAGGCTTTCACGGGGTTGCATCCCCGGCATTTATGCTGTTGATGATGTGAGAAAGCAAGGTTGTACGGGATGTTATCGGGCACTAATATTACTGCGAAAAAGGTAAAACGATGTGTATTTATATGGCAATTACGCCGTAAGGCACCGGCCATTAGCCGTATGTTGTGCGCTCCTGGCGGTGTAGAGCATGGCCCGTGAGCGGTTATATGGTTATTGTGTGGCGGCCGTCAGCAGCGCGTACGGCGATTGTCGCATAACGTGTATGACGGCCGTCAACAGCGTTGCTGACGGCCGCCATACAGTTGACAAAACGCTGCCAGAGCAGTGCCTTATCAGGCCTGATGTGGAAACATTAAGGCATAAAGCGTGAAGCTCCGGGCTGTTATGTGTTATGGAAAAAGCGGACGGGGGAGCGGAATATAAGAAAAATGGAATCATGACAAGGGTTATTGGTCATGATTCCATTTGCTGTCCGGGGCTACCTTTTGTACCTGATTTCCCAGCCTGTCCATAGGCACCAGAATACGGCTATGCCCATGAGGCAGATGTATAGCACCGTAACGCCTCCGAGGAAAGTATACATTCGGCCCGTGTGTATTTCAAGACAAACGTTGCGCAGCGACATAGGGAGCACTTCCATCCGTTGTGGCATGGGGAGGGCTGTGGTGCCTTTGCCATAGTTAATTACAACAGGGGCCTTTGCCAAAGTGGGGCGAATAGCCGGCGATAGCGTTGTCGGTGACGGGGATTCCTTTGCAGGACGGGCGGGCTGGCCTGCAAAGTAGTCGGTAACACGGTTGTTTCGCCGGTCCCAGCGGTACATACCGTTGAACGATCCTATCAGCCACGTGCCGTCGCTATCCCTTTGTTCAACGTTAATTCCCTACGACGCTCACGGAGGTGTGCACGCTACGGCTGCGGGTTTGTGCGTTTCAAGCGGCTCATCGTATAAAAACCGTCTCGACGTATACAGCAGCCATTCGTCGGCCGTATCATCGCACCGAAGCGAGCGCAAAGTTTGTCGTGCCGTGCATTGCGGCTGTCCATGGTGCTGAACGGAACAGGCGGTATTTTTGCCCGAGGCAATGGCTATAAGGGCAGGCGGTCGCAGCAGCCAGCCGGTTATACACAAAAAAATAATGTAGGGGCGATGGTGAGCTTGTCTATGCTGTTATGCCATGCCGAGAACTATGCGCATGACACGGCTTCCGTGGGCGTTGTGAGGGATGAGGGGAGCAAACCAGTACACAATGCCCGAGAGGGATAAAAATATGAGAATGATGGCGATGGCGTCAACAATCATGACACCTGCCGTGCCAAACAGCTCGCCGCCGTGCAGTAACCATATCGTCCGGAAGAGCGAAACCTGCCGTCATTATTCTGTGAGGCGGGCAGGGTTATTTTGTTAAAATGGCGGTAGGGCGGCAGGGAGAGGTATACATTTGAGCGACTTGTTATAACCATGCTGTCGCCCTTTACGGTAATGTCAGTCAGTCGGTCGCCCTCATCGTTGGGTAACGAAACCTCGTGCCAGGTGTTGTTGCCGTGCAACTGGAACAGCGCGTATTGGCCAAGAGCAAACAATTGGCCCTGCCTGGTTACGGCAAGTCCGCGAATTTGCAGGTTGTCGGCACCTTCGGGCAGTCCATTATTGAAAGCGGTAAAGGCCGAAGCCTCACGGTTGGTAAGCCATATACCGTTGTTTCCATATAACAACACCTGCTTTTTCCAAACAATACTTCCTTTGATTAACCCTTGATTCCAGTTATGATAATGATAGGATGACGGGAGGATGGCCCGACTTACGTCGAATCTGGCAAACAGTAAGGGATGGTTTAATACCAGTCCTGACAGCGAGAACATGATAATGAAGAAAGCCAGTATCAGTCCCGAACCATTTATGATGCTTGTGCCATGTTGATTTTTCATGTGATAGTTTATGGTGAAACAGGGAAATAAAATATTGGCATGCGTGCCGAAACGCTCATCAGTTGTGCATGTAGGAGCAAGTGTTCCTACATGCGTTGTGAGGTGTTTTTTGCAATCATTGTTTTTATATTTGTATGTTAACAACGGTAGATAAAATCATTTATGCCGAGAGTTAACCTCATAAAAATCAATGAAATATAGTTCAATTTACTTTTCGTTCAGAGCGCTTTTAATCTCGCGATACAACACGTCATAGTGGGCTTTGAGCGTTTTTGAGGGTGCTGAAAAGGCGCAAACGTGCCAGCAATTTAAACAGTTCGTTGGCCTTTACTTGGTTGGCAGGGTTCTTGATGGCTCTGAAATCTTCCATCGAATTAAAGTCGAAGAAAAGCTGTTGAACGCTCATCTGTGTAATGGTTTACTGAAGCTACATGGCATGATGTAGAGTTATGGTCGAAAGATTTTAAACTCTCTTTCAGTGCGGACATCGAAGAAAGCCGACTGCCTTGCTTTGCAGACAGCGCACGTAATAAGCAGCTTACGTATACCACCTGGAGCTGACGCTCGTAGAAATCAGGCGTTGCGCCCTTCAAACCTTTTGGCCCAGACAAAGCTGTATATGTTGTCCATCAGCGTTTGATACGTCAGAGCCCTGGCGGGTTCCATTTGTTCAAACAACGCGAGTGCGGTGGCAACAGGACCTGCAAACAGGCTCTTGAGGAAGCGTGCCTGCAAATCAGGAATGGAGATAATGAGGCCTGTTTTGTCGGTAACCTCTTTATTGAGCATCCAGTTAGGTAAGTCGGCAATGTTCTTCAGAACGAAACGGAGAGCAGCCAACTGCGTATTGCGGTCGATAAAATGGTAGTTTGTCCGGCCGTCACCAGCAACAGGATCGTCCATATAAATGCTTCCTACGTACATTACAGCGTGGTAAACATAGCGCTTGAGCTGCTCGGCCACTTCAGTATACGCCTCTTGCAGACGCCTATAATCCCTATTTTGATCGACGCACCAAACAGGAAGCTTGCTCATAATGCGTTTAAGGTTCTTTATTCCATATTCACCAGCTTTTACGGCATCGTTGCCAAGCGTCTTCCGATTGGCACGTAGGGTCTACTGAATTAAAGAAATATTGCTGTCCGTACAGGTACATGGGGTTGTGCTCTTTCTCACGTATCCATTGGTTCAGTGTGGTTAATTCGTCTTCGGGTGTGGCCGCCGACGGGATAGGACGATAGCCCCAAGCAATGGCATACTCGTCGTATACGCCCTAATGGTGGCGGCAACAAGTTAACACCCTTTTATCACCGGGCTGGGTTATGTAATTATAGCGGGCATAGTCCATAATAGACGGCGTTGTGCCATACTTTCTGTGTAAACGATGCGGAGCGGAGCGAGTCAACGGGAAAGGCTGTCGATGCACGGAAGTTGTGCACAAGCCTCAAAGTATGTCCAATTTCATGTGTAGCGACATATCTGAGCGAGCTTCCCGTAAGCTCATCATCAAATATTCGTGCCCTGACCTTTTCGTCAACGGCTGCCGTTTGTACAAAACGCCAGTTATGAAGCAGCTTAACACTGTTGAAATAAAACAAAACATCGCCCTGTATTATTTCGCCTGTCCGGGGGTCAGAACAACATGGTCCCATCGAGTTTTCAACGTTAGTGGTGATCATTCGGTAGCAATTGTATCGAATATCATCAGGGTCAAATTCAGGGTCGTTGGCGGGATAGTCCTTTACTTGTATCACATTCTTGTAACCAATCTTCTCAAAAGCCTTGTTCCATTCAAGCACACCTTCTTTAATATATGGGCGCCATTTGCGTGGGATTGCGGTGTCAATGTAGAATACAATAGGCTTAATAACCTCGGTCAATTCGCCGCGATGATAGGCTGATGAGTCAACAGGCTGAAGATTCCAACGCTTAATATACGACACGGGTACGACGCCATCCTCCTTGTCTGTAAAGTATTCCTTCTTCTCATCAAAGTATCCTATTCGCGGGTCGGCATAGCGGGGGACGCATGGGTTTTTCAGGTAACACGATAATATTGCGTGTCATGGTAACCGTGAAAGGCTCGCCTTTTTGAACTGTATCCCAGCTGTGACTTGATTTGAACATTCTCGGGAAACGTCTTAATGCCGGTTATCATGCAAAGGTCATTAATAGGACTCCCCGACATTGTAGCCTGTGGAACGCCTGTTTTAAAAGGGTTAAGCTCCTTCACATCTCCTGTAAAGAGAGGTGATAAATCTACTAAAATAGTACTGTCGTTTGAAGCTTTAATCTTATATGATTTCCATATGGGTGCAGTAAAATTTCGATCAAACGAAGCTTTTAGCGTTGAATTTAGGGTCGCAAATGTTCTTTGTCGACTTCTTATGAATGTAGAATCGTTCGCCTGTATAAGAGAATTGAATGAGAACTGGCGAGTGAGGCATCTCGCCCTGCAACCGTACTTGCATTATCGCTTGTGGTTGAAACGCGCGACGTTAGCAGAAGATCTTTGCCCAGTAATGACTTTGGAATGGCAAAGAGATAACCGTCGGCTTTAGAATAAATGTCAATAGTTCCCCGATGAACAGTGTAGCCTCCGACTGGCAGTATCGAAGCTGCTTTTGGGTGTTGTAAGTTCAGTCTTTTCGGCATCTTTTGTTTTTTCTTTTTGCTTTTCCCTGTTATAGGAGTGTGCATATTAATAAGGAGAAAAGCAGAGTAAAAGATTTTAAAGTCAGATTCATTTAAATTTGTAGTTTATGTTGCAAAAGTGATAAAGCTTCGGGTTATTTAATATTGTCTTGCCCTGCTTTTATCACTTTTACGATATGTTATGGTAATTGGTCAATATCGAAACCGTCGCATTTTTGAGAAGGCTTCTTTCAGAATATCATACTTTTTGCTTCATTTTTTGGATAGGCCGCAATTAAAGAATCCCGTTCTGTTTTTCGGCGTATTGAAAAGAAAGCTACCCATTGACGCTTGTCGACATCGGCATTAGGGCACTTCAATCCACCACGCACCTTCTGCATCATCATAAAAGGTTGTGTTATGGTTGTAAGTAATAAAGCCTAACTGATGATAGTCAATTTGCCAGGGCAATTTCCCAGTAACGTTACCAAGATCAGCAATGTAGTCAACGCCTTTACCATAGTAACTCTTACTGATTTCTTCGAATTCTTCAGGAATTGAGAACACACCCTTCGCGCCTTGCAGGAAGTCTATCCAGTAGCGTGAATGTATATCGCCTTTAATTGCCAGTTTAAGACTATCTGAATATGTGGCCATTTCTCTACGAATGCCGCCTAAAGCCAAGAAGCGTTGGCTGGCATACGAATGGTAATATGGACGTCCAACATCTTGCCCTAAATAGAAAATGCTATCCGCTAAAATAATAGAGAAAGGCAGATACTTCTTTTTAAAGTCGGTGCTATAAACGTCAAGGAATAAGCTTTTAAGCATATCCACGCCACCTAATAATACATCGTTCGATTGCGTTGGGGCGATCATCAGAATATTATTCTTCGTCTGGAAGTTGAAACGATAGTCTTTTACCTCCGGCTTTGTAATGAGATATGTTTTGTAATCCTGATAAAACAGGAATCGTTGATGTTGCACAGGGTCAGAAGAATCGTCGGTAACGTTGTATTCAGGCTCTTCTAATTCTGCGTGAATGGCTCTCTCGTTGCTGCATGAAAAGCACAGCATGAGAAGCGTACCACATAATAGTGTTGTATAAAACTTTATTTTCATTGTTTATCTTATTTAAAGAAAGGTATAACCATCAGGCTATTCCATGATGTGAGAATTAAGGTTACGTTCGCTTCGTGGCACAGGCAACGTGTAGCGTTCATCTCCTTGATTAAGCTTGTATTCTATTGCAGGAGATGTTCCATTATTCGCATTGTATGTATGCTTTAGTTCAGGACATCCCCATCTTCTTAAATCAAACCATCGTAAACCTTCAAAGCACAGCTCCATTCGACGCTCTTTTCGAACTTCTTGCATTGCATCATCCTTGTTTGTAATGGACACATTGGTATAGCCTAGCAATACGATTAGTTCTTACTTTATTTAAGTCGTCAACAGCCTTTGCAACCCTGTCCCAACTCATATAAGCCTCTGCTCTGTTCAGGTATGCTTCAGAAAGGTGCAATGTTCCCGGAAGCATGTTCTTGGAACTATTTTGATAAAACTTAAAAGGTTTAATGCCTCCTCCCGGTACAGATGTAAAGAAAGCATTCTTCCTTCTGTCGTTAGAGTTGAACATTGCATACAATGTGGGATTAACAGCATAGCATCCTTTCTCGCTGCCACTGGCTGAAACGTAAACATATAAGCGGTATGCGTTTCTGGAACCAAAGGTAAAAAAAGAATTTCCTTATTTTTCCTCATCGAAGAAGCGTAGCGTTGATCGAACAGGCTGTTTACTTAAATCAAAGAGTTTCACACTTCCGTTATTAATGAGCTGTGTCGCCCAATCGACAGCCTTTTGATATTGCTTTGTGTAGAGTGCTACACGCGATAAGAGAAGCAGAGAAGCGTTAAGATTTGGACGATAAATGTTCTTAGTGATGTTGGTTTCTGAAAAAAGAGTAACCGCTTTTGTCAAGTCTTCTTCTATCAACGTGTAAATATCAGCAGAGTGTTGCACGTTTAAGCTGACGGTTTTCCACACTTGTTGCCGTATTGATAGGTACGGCAATTGTTGTACTTGCTTGTGTAGCATCTTCGTAAGGCTTTAGCATAAACGTTTACCAACATAAAGTAAGACCATGCACGAATAAAAGCGAACCTCTGCTTCTAAATCGTTCTTTTTGCCTGTTCTCCAGTGATTTCAGGCAGACGATTCAGAATAATGTTGGCCGTTAATATACGGTGGTAAGCCACGTTCCAAAGCTGATCGGCTGTAAATGTGTTGTTAAAGTCGATCTCTGGCTCGGCTTGCCATGAGTAGTATCCCCACATTTTCTCACGACTATCTTGTGAATCCTTGCGACGTGGCTTTACTCTATCGCTCACGTCATCGGTCAGAATATCTAAATATTCAGCCAATACGACGCCATTATGCTGGCCCATATTGAGCATCTCTCCAGCAACAAACTCTTTATAATCTTGTACTGTTTTGGGGATAAACAGGTCTTGTGACTTCTCTTCGAGGAAGTCACCGCAAGATGTTATCATTGAAAAAGGCAATAATAGGAAGTATTTTACAAGTCGATATATTGTTGTCATCATACGATTTCGACGTTTAGAATTTTAAAGTAATTTGACAAGAGAAACCAGGACGTGGGGAACTGTTCCCGATGAAATAGCAATCTGTTCAGGATCACGGCCTATTAACTTAGAGCTTTTGAGCACAAATAAATTGCTGCTTTCCAATGACACGCTTGCTCCCTGTAAATGAAAGAAGTAGAGTTGCTCACGACTGAAGTCGTATCTCAAGCTTAACGAGCGACAACGTAAGAAATTTCCCGATGCCACTCTGATGTCACTCTTGTTATACATGTCCCAACGGTTGTCAGCAATAGCATATTTACGTGCGTAATCGCCAGTGAAAAGCAGTGGCTCATCAGACAGTGCGGGGATGTTAGTTTTTCAATTCATCGCCGGGCTGTCTCCAACGGTCAACAAACTCGCGCGACATGTTTTGCTGTGGGAAAAAGGCAAGCCCTGTCCGCTCTCGCTATAAAGATTGTTGAGCCATATCTTGTTACCGAGCGCAAATGCAAACAATGCATTCAACGTGAAATTTTTGTATTTGATTGATGATGAGAAGCCACCTGTCAGGTCAGGAATACGTTTTCCCATATACTTAAAGGCAGCATCGAGCGCCTCCTGCTGACTATTGATAATGGTTTTACCGTTTTTCATCTTTCTCCAGTTCACCATAGAAGATTGGCTCTCCCGTCCTACTGTCAAGACCTTTAAAAGCGGTAAGCATAAAGGCTGTTTACAGCATATCCGTTCTTTACAAGCGATCCGTTTACATAACGCTGCCACGATGCTTCCGAGTCGCCAGCCTTTGTCACGCGGTTAAAATTCTGTCCAGTGTTCACCGAAACGCTCCAAGTTACGTCTTTTGTGCGTACAGGCACAAAGTTGAAAAGCCAGCTCCCAGCCCTGTTTTCAATGTCACCTTCGTTCAAAGCCACGTTTTTGGCACCGTTAGAAGGAGCTATTTCAACAGGCACTACCTGGTCATAGCCTTTCTTGTGGTACACATCGAGCGTTCCAGATATACGATCATCAAGGATTGAAAAGTCGATACCCAAGTTGTATGACACCGTTTTCTCCCATTTAAGATAGTTGTTTGGGAATTGATAAAGCGTAGAAACGAAATCGCGTAAGGTGCTATTATAGTTTTCTTGCTTTACAATAAGGAAAGGTGTTTTGGCTTGGGTGCACGTTACCTTGCACACCATACGATGCACGAACGGCAAGCTCATTGAGCCAGTCCCATTTCTCTGCGAACTGCTCATGGTGTACATTCCAGCGGCCCGATATTGACCAAATAGGCAAGAAACGTGCGCTCTTGTCCTGACCGAAGCGGTTAGAACCATCAGCACGAAGATTGAAATTGGCAATATATTTATTATTGTACGTGTACGTAAGTACCGAGAAATAAGACAGTGTATTGGTGGTGTTGTCAATGATTGCCATCGGGTTCTGCTGTATAGAACGTGCATAAGCCTGATAAAGCGTTAAATCAATGTCAGCAAAACTCTTTCCTCTGAACGGCATATAACCCAACGAACGGCCCTTGTGGCTGTTGCTCACAACCGATGTTAGCTCTGTTCCTGCCGATGCAAATACGTGATGAACACCCCACTTTTTGCTAAAGTCGGCTACGTTCCTGAACGTATAGCGTTTGCTTGATGTATCTTGATAGATTAGTTCTCCACCTAAAGGAAGCGAAGAATACTCGTAAAAATCCTGTACTCCGTTCATATCTGTCCCGAACGGTGTTAAGCGTCTTTGCGATGCGTAGAAGCTTCTCTCGTCGGCCCACATCTCTTCTCCCGATGTGCTATTGCTGTATCCTACGAGCGTGTACCATTTCAGCCACTCCCAAGGACGCCATGTAAGGTGTGCGTTTGCTCTGAAAGCCTGCTGCTTAATGTCACGTCCTGTAGTTTCCAGTTCGTTCAGAATGTTGTAGGGAAGCGATGCAAAACGTGTTTTCTCATTGTCATAATAGAAGTATGAACCATCGCTGTTATATGCCGGAATAGCACGTGATGTGCGGAAAGCATAATCTAATGGTGCTACTGATGGGTGCGAATACTGCGAGTTTGCTGTATTCATGCTTAGCTCTGCACCTACTTCTAACGACTTGGTTATTTGTGCGTTAATTTTCGCCATACCCGTTAAACGGTCCAAATTCTCATGTTTGTTGGTACCCGTTTGGTCGAGATAGCTCAGCGAAACATAATAATCCATGCGCTTTCCTGAACCAGAAAGCGATACCGAATGCTGCTGAGAGAGGCCAGCACGGAATAGTAAGTCCATCCAATCGGTGTTGAGTTGCTTCAGGTCTCTCACATTACTACGGAACGTGTCATAGTCGATTTCTGTTCCATAGTTTCTGAAGCTCACCCTCGTAAGCCATATTGGTAGGCTGGTAAGTTTTGAATTGCAAACCACGAGCCACCATTTCTTCCGACATTTCGATGCGCTCTTTCGAGTTCATTTGGTTTAAAATGCCGTATGTGGGGGCAGTGTCACGCCGAAGTTACCGCGATATGATACCTGCGCACGCTCGCCACGACCGCGTTTTGTGGTCACAACGATAACGCCGTTAGCGGCTTTTACACCGTAGAGTGCGGTTGCACTCACGTCCTTTAATATATCAATTCGTTCAATGTCATCGGGGTTAAGGCCTGCAATTGCATTGCCAACGAAGTTCACATTATCTATATTATTGAGTTCTTCTGTCGATACCGAGACAGGGTCGTCCAGTATGATTCCGTCAACAACCCATACAGGTTCGCGGTTACCCTGTGATAGATGACGAACCACGAATACGTATTTTTGGCGCAACGCCCACAGTAGAACTGGGGTTAATAACCGAAAGTCCCTGCAATTCTACCCTGCAACATCTGGTCTAACGAATTGGCTGAGGGTGTCTGCAAGTTTTCCATATTGACGGAGGTAATAGCACTGGAAAGCTTTCTCTTATCAATTTCCTGATAACCCGTTATCACAACGTTCGACAGGTCAACAGCCGCTTCTTTTAAAACTATATTTAAGGTAGCTTCGCCCCTGCCACGTAACAGATTGTGTGGTCATACCGATATAGGTGAACACCAACGTTGACGGCTTTTTAGCCACACGCAAATGAAACTTTCCCGAACTATCGGTGTATGTCTGTTCGTTTGTGTTTTGAACCTTAATGCTTACGCTGGGTAGCGGCTCATGGTTTTCGTCGGTAACGCTTCCGTTTATCAGAAACGTTTCTGCCACTTGCCCATAAGCATGACAAAGCGCAATACACAACAGACATAAAAAGTAAAGAAACTTTTTTTCATATACGGTTTTACATATTAATAAATAAATTGAATTGATGTGCCATACAGCTCTCGTGTTGTTTGCCGACCGAAGATGTTTGAAACATCAAAAATAATGAACCTTGCAATTGTCAGACATTTATAATGCAAAGATAGGATGTTTTATTTATAAATAAACGTTAACGTGTGGGAAAATATAACATTTCGATGAATGTTTATGTTTTTTCTTGTAAAAACACGTGCTCTTTTCTTGAGTTGAAAAGCACAATATTCCCCCTTTGGTATGGCAATAAAGCTTAGTCGGGCAAACGCAAAGATAGGTAAATATCCCGTGATATATTCTCTAAGACAGGGAAATATGCAAGGATGGCAGGTAGATGCTGATTATGATGTGAAGCGTTTGTTATGTTCTGCTGCGGGCTTTTTTTGCCGCAATCGTAGTGTAACGGCGGTCGTCAGCAGCGCGTACGGCGATTGTCGCATAACGTGTATGACGGCCGTCAACAGCGTT